>Ga0153932_1000130_pt1 | contig 37708 bp, 37 predicted proteins | sample TSNJ016MetaG_FD_102273 | JGI IMG/M metagenome (GOLD analysis project Ga0153932, IMG submission 102273) | Attine ant fungus gardens microbial communities from New Jersey, USA - TSNJ016 MetaG | ecosystem: Host-associated > Fungi > Mycelium > Unclassified | place: USA: New Jersey, Wharton State...
GTAATGCGGCCCTCGCACATCACGACAATACGGTCGCTCATGCGCAGGACTTCCGGCAGTTCCGATGAAATCATGACGATCGCCTTGCCCTGGTCCGCGAGCGAGCGCAGCAGCTTGTAGATTTCGCTCTTGGCGCCGACGTCGATGCCGCGCGTCGGTTCATCGAAGAAGAGCACATCGCAGTCGCGCTCAAGCCATTTGGCGATGACAATTTTCTGCTGATTGCCGCCCGACAGCAGCCGCACTTCCTGGGTTGCGGAGGGCGTGCGAATGGCGAGCAGATTGATGAAGTGGGCGGCTGTCCGGCGTATCTGGTTGCGGCGCAAGAAAACGTTGAGCGACAGGAACTTGCCGAGATTGGACATGACAATATTCGATTCGACGTCCATTCCCGTTGCAAGGCCGAAGCGCTTGCGGTCTTCCGAAAGATAGCCAATGCCGCGCGCCACCGCGTCGGCCGGCGTCCTGATCGTCGCCTTTGCGCCTTTCACGACAATTTCGCCGGACTCGATCGGATCGGCGCCGAACACCGCGCGGGCGACCTCGGTTCGACCGGCGCCCATCAGTCCCGCAAAGCCCAATATCTCGCCTTTGCGCAGCACGAAGCTCACGTCCCTGACCAGCGGGCCGGCGTTCAGGTTCTTGACTTCGAGGGCGACCTCGCCTGCGCCTGCGATGCTTTGAGAAGGCGCGGCGTCGGTCAGCGCCCGCCCGACCATCATGCCGATAATCGATTCGACGCTGGTGTCGCGAGCGTTGACCGTGGCCACGTATTCGCCATCGCGCAACACGGTGACGCGGTCGGAAATCTGCTTCAGCTCGTCCATCTTGTGCGAGATATAGATGATGCCCACGCCCCGGCTCTTGAGCTCCCGGATGATGCGAAACAGCTCGGCAATCTCGGTGTCGTTGAGCGCCGAGGTAGGTTCGTCCATGATCAGGACACGTGAATCGAAGGACAGGGCCTTGGCGATCTCGACCATCTGCTGGCTGGCGACGGTGAGAGTGCCAACAAGGGCACGCGGGTCGAGATTCACGTGCATGCGGGCGATGATGTCGCGCGCTTGTGCGTTAAGTTTGTCTTCGTCGAGGAACAGGCCGAGGCGTCCGCGCGGCTCCCGGCCGATGAACATGTTCTGGGCGACGGTCAGATGATTCATCAGCTGGAGTTCCTGATGAATGATGCAGACACCCATGGCCTGCGCCTCGCCCGGGCTTGTGAAGTCGACGGGCTGGCCGTCATAGAGCATTTCGCCGGAATCCCGGGTGTAGACGCCGGCCAGGATTTTCATCAGCGTCGACTTGCCGGCACCGTTTTCGCCCATGACCGTGTGGACTTCACCCGCCATGAGTTCGAACTGGATTTCGTGAAGCGCCCGCACGCCGGGAAAGCTCTTGTTGAGCCTCTTGACGGAAATGAGCGGGGTCATGGAGCGGATTTGATGACAATTTCGCGAAGGCCGCGGGCCTGATCGCGAGAAGCGGGGCGGAAAAGCGCCAGGCGTTGATACCCCGGGCGTAGCGAGGTATTGCAGTGAAAACTGCTTGTGAAATCGCAACGAGAAGCCAGACGCATTGCTAAGCCCCCAAACCGATGTGCCCCGATTCTACGATGCCGGACGGCAGCGGCTCAACGGTAGGCATTCCCTAGTGTCTGACGTAAACGGCTCTAACGTCGCGCTTTCACTTTCGCCCTGACTGTTCGCCGAACGCCGGATCAAGGCAGTCCTAAGCATTGAATTCGCGAAGATGGCGACATTGTTGAACGTGGGTAAGCCGACCGATGCGATCGAAGAATCCTGATCCATCGCGGTGACCCCGCCCTTTCGTTTGCACGCATCTCCTCCGATATTTCTTTCCTCTTTCCCCACCAGCCCCGGAATAAATACGAATCGAAATCCGTTTAGCACTGCATTCCGGAATGCTAATGCGAATGATTGGCATTGTCATGTGCGTAAACGAGCGGCGATCGTAATTAAAAAATAGGGAATATGTAAACATCATGAAAGTGAATCAGAAATACTTGAGAACGGGATTGCTCCTTCTGGCTGGTGCGGCGCAAATAGATCGCGCTATCGCGCAGCATATTCAAGACGCGTCTCAACCGGCAACCTTGCCGCCCATTCAGGTTCATGGCGCTGCGCTGTCGAGCTACAGTCCTTTCAATGGCGACGACACCATCAATGACCCGAAGCAGGTCAGCGCGGCCAGCAAGACCGGCACAAAACTGGAGGACCTGCCGTCCAACGCGCAGGTCATCCCGCGCGCGGTGCTCTCCCAGCAGGGCGCGACCATGTTGCGCGAAGGTTTGAATAACGCGAGCGGGGTCAACGTAGGCGGTCAGGACACGAAGGGCTATTACGATCACTTCCTGATCCGCGGCCTGAACGCCCAGATCTACAGCGATGGCTACTCCGATGGCGACCTTCTCGGCGGTATCTCGCACTCGCTCAATGGCGTCCAGCGCGTCGAAGTCCTGGAAGGGCCTGGGTCGGCACTCTTCGGCAGCGGGCCGCCTGGAGGCACGATCAACATCGTGCATTACACGCCTTCGCCGGAGCTGCACTATGGCGCAAGCGTGCAAGCCGGGTCGTTCGGCACTGTCTCGAACAATGACTACATCACGGGCCCGACGGGCATTGCGGGTCTTAATTATCGGGTCGATGCCACCTTCTCGCATTCGGACGGGTTTCGCGACCTGAGCAGTCACGACTATGAGGTGAGACCCGCGCTGCAGTGGGAACTGGATAATCACACGATCGATTTCGCACTGGACCTGCGCGAGATCCATGAAACGCCCGACTCCTATGGACTGATCTATCTGAACGGCACGCCGATTAACAACGTGTCGATCGATTCGAAATACTCCACGCCCTTTGCCTTCGCTCACGGAAACTACATCCGTCCGACGCTTTCAGATAAGTGGCGGATCAATGATTTCCTTACTATCAACAACCGGTTCTCGTACCTGCATCGCTCGCTCGACGTGCTGGGAAATGGCGACAGTACGAGCACGAAAGTGAGCAATGGCGAGGTGGTAGGGCGTCAATTGCGCCAGCAGGATGATTCGGACAATACCTTCGACTACCAACTCGAGCCAGTCTGGCGCTTTGGAACTGGCAGCGTCGCTCACACGTTGCTGACGGGCTTCGAATACCAGCACCAGACAATCGACACGAAGCGCTCGACCGCTGACCTTCCCAACATTGCCGATGCCTTCGCGCCGGTTCCGCCGGAAACCGCCGTCGGCAACCTGACATTCCTCTGCGACGCGAAGCATTCCTGCGACGACGATCATCTCACCGCGAACTATTACAGCATCTACGCGACCGATCAGATCGATGTAACGGACAAGTTCAAGGTGCGTGCAGGGGTGCGCAAGGACTGGTGGGACACGTCGCTGACGCCGCTGATCTCCGTGCCCGGGCGCTTCGGGACCGGCGGCCAGCCGCTCCTCGCCGGCGTCACGGACAGCCGCGACGATGCCCCGGTGAGCTGGAATATTGGGGCGCTGTATAAACTGCTGCCGTGGATGTCTCCGTATGTTGGCGTATCGAAGAGCCATCTCGCCAACTTCAATTCCGAAAATACTCAGAACGGCATTGGTGCACCCGAGTCCGCGCTGCAATATGAGGCGGGCATCAAGTTCGCGTTCCTCGACGATCGCCTGATCCTCAACACGGCGCTCTTCGATGTTTCGCGAGACAACGTCGCCTCGCTCGTCACCCTTAACGGCGCGGAATCCGTCGTGTTCGACAGCCAGAAGACGAAAGGCGGCGAAGTGTCTCTGGATGCCGCCATCACGGACCGCTGGCATGTGTCGGCGAACGTGACGGCTCAGCACGCGGTTATTACCGACAATCCTCAGGGCATCACGTCGGTGGGAAATCATCCGCAAGGTGCGCCGGCGTATATGGCAAACCTGTGGACTACGTATGATTTTGCAATCGCCGGAATTTCAGGGTTCCACGTGGGTGCGGGCTTGAACTATCTGGGCAAGAGTTATAGCGATATCACCAACGTTAACTCGATCCCTTCCTACGTGATCGCCAATGCCGCGTTCGGCTTTGAGGCGCGTCATTGGGGTGTAGACCTTAACGTGCACAACATCACTGACCGTCGATATTTCATTGCCGCCAACGCCGCGGGTGCGTATGTGGGTCAACCGCTAAGCGCTTTTGTCACTGTTCATTCGGATTTTTAGTCTAACGGGACCTTTAATTCGCAACACACGCGAATGGCCGTTTGCTTTGCTCAGGCGAACGGCCTCTTGAGCTGGCTCATTGCATGAAGTACGTCGAACGTCTCGCACACGAGAGGCATCGATTCATCCACGACACGGCCGATCCGAAGACACTCACTAGAGAAGAAACGCCAGTGCTCCTTCTGCCAATACGATAAGGACAGATCCCCTTCACCTTCACTTGCCGCAAATTCGGCCGATACGCGCGCAAAGGGGGTGATCTCTACCGTCGCTGTCTGCAGAACTAGCGCTGGCTGACCATGCCAATCAAGAACAATTTCGATATCTCCAGCCTTCGGTAAAGCGTCGCCCTCGAATTCCCACGACCACAGCAAACTACACGTCGCTCGCTTGATGCCTCCCGCGATAAGCAAAATGAGCGCCTTAGAAAGCGCCTCGGAATCGCCAAAACTGCCAATCCGAACGTCGCCATCCGGCAGGCGGATACCCTGTTCGTGCAATGCATCCACGTGCCGTTCGACGATCGGGTTCATGCCTTCACAATTTCAGGTCGCGGTGCCGGAACTGCGACTTGGCAGCGAATCATTCGAGCCTGAAGAGGGACGAGAACGAAGGTCATCGATCGCCAGAAGCATCCGTCTTGACGCTTGACCGCCACGGCGCCATCGCTTCAAAAACACCGTCACGTCGCACCAGCGCGTGCAATAACGCGGCCGCCAGATGAAGCAGGATTAGTGCAAAGAAGCACAGCGCGAGCACCCTGTGTGCATTCCAGAGCAGCGTGTGTAGCGCGTTGCTATGCGGCAGGATGGCAGGCAAATGGATGCCCAACACCACGACAGGATAGTCCGCGGCCGAGAGCATGCCCCATCCGATTAGCGGAAGCCCGATCATCAATAAGTAAAACGCAAGATGCGATAAGCGGGCGGCGAGTTTCATCGGTTCCGGCATTGACGCCGGCAGCGGCGGCGCGCCGCGCGTCAACCTCACCACCAGACGAATCAGCGCGAGCACAAGAATAATCACACCCAGCGGCTTGTGGATGGACACGAGCGTCAGGTAATCCGGGCGAACGGTGGACACCATTCCCACGCCAATGAACAGCATCGCCAGAATGCAAATCGCCATGAGCCAGTGAAGCGCGCGCTGCAGCGGTGTAAAGCGATTGTGGATCGGGGTCATTGCGTGGCTCCTCCCGCCGGATGGCGCGGATAGTCCTTATCCTCAGCGGTCCGCCGATCGAATGAGACGGCATACGCGGCCGAACGCGCGGCGGGAAACGGATCGTCGGAGACGTGCATGCCGGGCGGCAGGACAGTAGGATCGAAGTTGATGTCCCGGCACGGCCCGTCATCCTCGGGTTCGATGGCGCTGACCACCAACGTTCCCGCCTCCACCTTGCGTCGGTCATCGGGCCACGCTTTGGTTGGGTCGGCGGTCGGGTCGCCGGGATTGGCGACCGTGAGAACCAGCGTCCATTGTTGCGGTGCGGCTTGCACGCGCTGCGTGATGTCGGCGGCGAGGAAGTCGGCGGCGCGCGCCTTCAGCTGATCAGCGGGGACGGCTTCCGGCTTCGCGGCCGGCACGAAGGACCAGCGCACGGCCTCGTCCTGTCCTGCAGCATTGGTGAAGATGAAGCTGTTGAGGCCGTTATATTGCTCCTGCGCGTAGGAGGCTGTCCACGGCGCGCTGCCGGCCCAGGCCGCAAAATGACCGAGTTCCGGGTGTGCGGCGGCAAAATTCTTCATCGCGTCCGGATCACTCGTGTTGGCCGATGCCTGCAGCAGTCCGTAGAAGGCCTGCGGCGTGGCGACGGCGAAGAATGGCGCGTTGATCATCGCCGTGCGCCATTCGCTGCCATCGGCGGCGACGATGCGCAGACTCAGGCCACGGACGCGAACGGTGGCGTCGGGCGCCTTGGGGTCCGCCGTAGCCAGGTTGAAACGTCCCGTGACTGGATACGAGCCAGACGCGAATACCGGCGCCTTGGACAGGGCCACGGCCGCGCCATTCGATTCGAAGTTGCCGGTAAAGCAGACGCCCTTGGCGTGATTGCGCCGAAAGCCTAGTGCCGGGCCGCCCGGCGGCGCCAGAGCGTTGACGATCTTCGTGGGCGTCAGGCGCGCCGGCGAAAGCCAGCCGGCTGTAAAAGCGAATGCGGCGACCAGCACGAGCACGACGACAGCAATCAGCAACAGCGAACGCACTGTGGATGTGTTGGAAGTCGGTCTGTCGACCATCGATTTCTCCCGGTGGGGAATGCCGGGTACGTGTGCCCGGCACAAGTGAGAAAAAGGGACGTCACCTGACGCCCATGCAGTCTACGTAAAAAGCGGGTCTTCAGACAATCAAAAATCGTTCTTCTTATATTCCACAGTGGAATACCGGGTCGCGACGCCAATCGTCGCGGCGATGGTATCGGAATATTGTCTCTAAGGCAGGGAGCCCGTGAAGAGGCATGGGGAAGTGGCTAGCGACAGCGCGTTTTATCCATCGCTTAGCATGGCGAATAAATAAATCGGAGCGGCTCGCGGGGACTTCAAGGATCGAAAAGCCGCGCCTGTTAAATCACCGGTCAGTGTTGGATGACCTCGGCGCGCGTTCATCCGCGGTGAGTTTGCGCACGATCGCAATGGTCTCGGCATCGGCGGGGAACAGCATTTCAAGCGCCAGCTCGGAAAGCGTGACGTCGGTAGGCGTACCAAAGACCGTGGTGGTATTGAGGAACGACAGAACACCCTGATCCGTCGCGATCCTGAGCTGCGTCGCAAAACGCCGCGAGCCTTAGCCGGCATCGGCAACCGCTTCCGCTTCCACCTGCGGATAAGCGAGGATCTCCGCGAGCAGCGCCTGGACGCCGGGATCCGCCCTGGCTTCGATCTGTTGACGCAGCACGGTGATCACATGTGCGCGCCACTCGGAAAGATTGACGATCCGCGGGGCCATCGCCCGCGGATGCAACATGAGACGCACTGCGTTGACCGGCGGCCGAAGAAACTCCTCTGCAACATCGACGTACAACTGTGGCAGCACAGCGTTCGACAACACGATGTTCCAATGACGGTCGACCGCGAAGGCTGGATAAGGCTTGTGCGCCTGTATGACTTGTTCGATCGCTTGCCGCGCGGCGGCGAGTTCCTCGAACGACCGCTCCTGATAGGCCGGCGCGAAACCGGCCGACAGGAGCAGGAGGTTGCGCTCGCGAAGCGGCACATCGAGGTGTTCGGCAAGACGGATGACCATCGGCATGCATTACGTGGGAGCCCGGGAAGTCCGGGGCTACGATGCGCTGGAGCAGCGCGTCACCGGCTCGCATGAGAAGAACGTTCGCGATGGCGGTTATCGTTTCAAGGTGAGCGCCGTGCACGCCTTGCAGGACGCAGTCATGGTGGACTGGAGCATGGTCCCGCGCACGGGGGACGCCATTGTCGCCGCTGGCCGCGACATCTTTATAGTCGATGCGAATCATCGTATTCTCATCGACTATCAGTTCATCGTTGGCTAGGGCGATCACGCGCGATGACTGTCATCTCTCCCGCGTCCAGAGGGCGGCGTGCCAAGGCGAAAAAGCTGTGCTGGAGTAGCCCGCGATCTCGCCTCGATTGTTGATCGAGGTCGCCACGCTGCTGTTGCCACCGGGGAGCATGCCCAAGTCGGTCATCACGCCATGCTCGTACAGAAAGGCGCGAAAATTCCCGCTTGCATCGGTCGACTCGCCGACTACCTGACCGCGATCGTTGATCCCGAGAGCAACACTGATGGTGCCGCCCGGGAGGGTGCCCAGGTCGGTCATCACGCCGTGTTCATACAGGAAGGCGTGCTCGTAGCCGTTTGCGATGGCCGCCTGGCCGACCACCTGGCCGCGATTGTTAAGCGCGAAAGCGGTGCTGCTGTTGCCGCCGGGGAGCCAGCCGAGGTTGGTCATCTCGCCGTGCTCGTATAGAAAGGCCTGGTCGGCGCCCGAGGTTGCACTGGTGGACGAGCCGACCACGTCGCCGCGTTCGTTGATCCCGTAAGCGGCGCTGAAGTAGCCGCCGGGTAACGTGCCCAGGTCGATCACCTTGCCCTTTTCAAACAGAACGGCGTGGGTCGCCGTGAGTGCGTTGACCGCCCAGCCGACCACCTGACCGCGCTCGTTGATTGCGTTAGCGACACTGATATTGCCATTGGGAAGTGTACCCAGGTCGGTCATTTCGCCGTGTTCAAACAGAAACGCTTGCTCGTTCAGAGAGGCCTGCTCATTGCCGCCGATTGCCGACCAGCCGACAATCTGGCCGCGCTCGTTGATGCCGTTAGCGGTGGCATGGGTGCCACCCGTCAGCGTGCCGAGATCGATCACCCTCCCGTCTTCATACAGGGTAGCGTGCTGATCCCCGTTCGCGACGTTCGAGAAACCGACCGCTCGGCCGCGCTCGTTGATCGCGCTAGCCTGGCTGGTGTTGCCTGGGAGTGTACCGAGATCCTTGATGACATAAATTGGGGCCTCGGGATGATGGCGTGCGCTTTGGGCTGCGGCAGGCTGGAGTGCAGCCGCCGAGAGCAGGGCGACAGCAATCAATACGTGATGAACAGAGTATGGGTGGCGAATTCTCTTGCAGGCAAATTCCATAGTGATCCCCTTTATGATCCCGCTACTGAAACATGACCTGAATCGTCATCGCCGATCGGTCCGCAGGCGTGCCACATGTGCTTTGACATGTAAATCGACAAGGACGCAACCGATAAATAGGACGCCATGCTAACGGTCCCATCAGGGACAGGCAGGCGCTAAATGCCTTTTCAAAATTCGCTGAATTTTTGACAACTCACTTCATGACCGCCGAGCAGATATGCACCATTCCCGGTCATCGACTGAGGCACGACTTCTATTCATTCGCAGCGCAAAGCGTTAGGACTTGAGTCTCTACGTTGGTGGGAGGGCGACTGGACTTAGCGTTGTTTTATAACTTAAGGGAATCCATTATTTTTGTCTTCCAATGTGTCCGTATTGCATTGGTCAAGTTCCGGTGTCCTGCACCGAAAGAGGAGATGATCTCATTTGAAAATGTACGCAGACAGAGGCTATGGATCAGTCTAGTCTAAGGAATAGTTTTTTCAACCTGTTAACCGGTGAGGCAGATTAATGACAATGCAAATCGCGATTACCTGCTTTTGTCCAATATCGATTTTCCCAAGGTCTATAGAGGTCTGTCGCGCTCACTGACTTGCGGTCGCCAACGCGTTCGCTGTAGCATGACCTTCCCTAAGCGCAGTCTGCAGTGCCGTCGCATCGCGTTTCGGAGACATGCCGAACATGCGAGCGTACTCACGGCTGAATTGCGAGGGGCTCTCATAGCCGACTTCAAAAGACGCCGTCTCAACATTGGCGGCGCAGGAAATCATCAGCCGCCGTGCTTCGAGCAAGCGCAGTTGCTTCTGATACTGCAACGGCGTCAACGAAGTCAGCGCCTTGAACTGACGATGAAAAGCCGAAGTGCTCATCTGTGCAACATCGGCCAGGTCCTCTATACGGACCGTTTCCCTGAAGCGGCTGCGCAAGCTGTGCATGGCGCTGATTACACGTTGCGAGGGTCCGTTCGCCAGTGCCAGTCTGGCGACATCATCGCCATGTGGACCGGTGAGAAGCCAATAGCAAATCTCGCGCAGGATCAGCGGGTGAAGCATGGGAATTGCCTTGGGCGTATCAAGCAGGCGCACCAGACGTAGCGCGCAATCCGCCAGCGGACCCTGGAAGTCGGTGACGAAGATGCCGCGGCTTGGTTCCTCGCTCGCGATGGGCGGTGCATCCAGTTCGTCCGCGACGCTTCGCATGATTGCAAGATCCAGCTCGAACGCAAGAACGAGACAAGGCTCGCCGGGACTTGCCTCCACGACACGGCCTATTGACGGCGCCTCGACACCGATCAGCAGCGCCTGCCCAGCACGGTAGACGAGCCGGCTGCCGCCGAACGTCGCCCACTTCGCACCCTGCGCCACAACGCACAGAGCCGGCCTGGAGATCATGTGCGTGGGTTGCTTGGGGTGGTTTGATCGAAGAATGGCCAAGCCGTCGATCGCCGTCATAAAGGGGCTTTCTCCGGGCTGGCGATTCGTATAGCGCAGAAGCGCTTCAGCTAATTCATCCGGCATCACGGGACTCCTTTCACGCTGATTCTGCACCCCGCGCTGGCAGGCCGGGCATTCATAGCCGCGCACAGCCAGGAATAGGCAGGAAATCGAATGGTTTCGGCATTCTCGCGCCAGTATGCCGTCGACATAATAAGCCCATACGTCGGCAGCAAATGACGGAGTCTAAAAGGAAATTAACCTATGTCAGCCAGCAAAGTAGCGATCGTTACCGGCGGTAGCCGCGGGATCGGCCGCAACGCTGTATTGCGCCTCGCCAAGCAAGGCGTGCATGCCATCTTTACCTACAGGTCCAATCGGACGGAAGCCGATAATGTTGTCGCGCTTACCGCCGAGTCAGGCGCACAGGCCATCGCGCTACCGCTCGATACAGGCGATTCGCGCACGTTCGACGGCTTCGCCGGAGAGGTCCGCAAAGCGCTTGCCGAGCTGGGTGTCAAGCGTTTCGATTTCCTCGTGAACAATGCGGGCATGTCGTCCAGCGCGAGCCTCGAAACGATCACCGAAGCGGAGATGGACGCACTCTATGACGTCCACTTCAAGGGCGTGTTGTTCCTGACGCAGAAGCTGCTTCCGCTCATGAAGGACGGCGGCCGTATCGTCAATATATCGTCGGGACTTGCTCGGTTTGCGATGCCAAATCGAATCGGCTACGGGCCAATCAAGGCGGCTGTGGAAGCGTTGACGCGCTACCTGGCCGTAGAGTTGGCGCCGCGCCGGATCACCGCCAATGTCGTTGCACCAGGGGCCATTGCCACGGACTTCAGCGGCGGTATCGTGCGCGACAATCCGCAGGTCAACAAGATGGTCGCAGATCATACGGCGCTAGGCCGGGTCGGTGTCCCGGAGGATGTTGGACCGGTCATCGCTGCACTGCTCTCCGATGATTTCGGCTGGGTGAACGCGCAGCGGATCGAAGTCGCGGGTGGCATGCATATCTAGGGGGCGAGATGTCGAGAGAGAGGTTGCACGCTGGTCGAATAGGCGGGGCGCGAACGAACTTTCGATATCAAAGCGCGCAGCCATCGCCAAAGCTCGATGCCTACGATGTGTCGCCGGCGCGCATGGCGCATCGGATGATCGAGGAAGGGACAAACATGCCGGTTGGAGACCCGGCGAAAGTGGCGGCGATCATTATTGCAAGCGTCGACCATAACCCTGTTCCTAAGCGGATAGCCTTGGGTAGCGATGCTTACGGCGTCATGCGCGAGCAATTAAGCGAGCGTCTCGCTGCGCTGGAAGCGCTCGCATTTTCAACCGATTTTCCAACGGAAACGTAGGAATGCGAATTAATTGCCGCGTGACATAGCCGAAGCTTCGACCACGAGGCGCGACCATAAAAATGTTTCGTGATGAACTGGGCGCTACTCATGACGCACGATGGCATAGGCCATAGAGGTCGGTCTAACCAACGCTTCCCAGCCGCAAAAACAGGGTGCGGTCGGAGTGACTCTTGCGCCCCATCTCCATCGAGGTGCTGGTCAATCCTTGCACTTATTCGCGGCTGGTTGTCATCTTTACAAGCGTTATTGACCGGCCGGTGACTTTACGCTCGGGGTTGCCAGTGTATTGTTGCTCGGCGGAGCAGCGGTGGTGCTATTCGTGCTGCTCGGCAGGCCGGAGTTCGGCTTGCCCATGCCGCTGTCCGAACCGGGGGTACCCGGCGTGCCGTAGCCGCCCGTTGTGCCATTCATCTGGTTCCCCGGATTCACCTGGTTTGCGGGGCTGGCCGTGCTGCCCGACGAACTACCGCCGGCTGAGCCTCCACCTGCGCCTCCAGCCGATTGTGCATAAGCGCCACCCGACAGTGCGAGGGCGGCGACGGCCGCGATTACTGTGCTGGTTACCTTAATCATGATGCGTGCCTCCTTGGTTGGAATGAGATAAAGACGCAGACGGTCGCCGCCTGCTCGCCTACGAATAAAGCAGTTACCGTGCCGCGTCGGTCCTATTCGTCATAAAAACTGGGTATGTCGCAGGACGATGTGAGCCTGGTCAATCTTCTCAGTCCGGATGGTGTAAATCGCTTACGCAACCGCTTCAAAAATCCCTCGAACCCACTGCGCAAATACCCGGACTCTCGCCGATAACTGCCGGTTCTGCGGATACAAAACTGAAACCGGCATGGGCGGCGGCGGAAACGCACCGAGCACGACCTTCAGCTTCCCCGCCGATAATTCCCCCATCACCCGATACCGCGGCACCTGCACCAGCCCCAATCCCGCCACCGCGGATCCCGTATATAAATCCGCGCCTGTGACGGAAACCACCGCGGCGAGTTGAATCTCGATCACGTGGCCATCGACGGTAAATTCCATCGGCAAGACCCGCCCCGATCCGCTCGACAGGTAATTCACCGCCCGATGCGTACCCAGCGCTTCGAGCGTCTCCGGCTCCCCAAACTGCTCGATATAAGCGGGGCTCGCCACCGTCACCTGCTCCATTAACGCGACGCGGCGACCGACCATCGATGAATCCTGCAGCGTCCCCGCCCGCAGCACGCAGTCGATACCCTCGCGCACCAGATCCACCAAGCGGTCGTCTTCGCCAATCTGCAATTCGATGTCCGGATACTGCGCGACGAACTCAGGCAGTGCCGGCACGACGAAATGCCGGGCGAGCGTCCCTTGCAAATTCACGCGTAGCAAGCCCTTCGGCGCGACATTGCGAAACGCCGCCTCCGCTTCCTCCATGTCCGCGACCAGCCTCACGCAGCGGCGATAGAACGCCTCGCCGTCGTGCGTCAGCCGCACCGTGCGCGTAGTGCGCTCAAGCAGCCGCGTCCCGAGCCGCTCCTCCATGCGCTTCAGCAGGTTCGTGACCGTGGCGCGCGGTATCTGCAAGTCGTCGGCGGCTTGCGTAAAGCTGCTGCGCTCGGCGATACGGATAAAAACCTGCATTTCTTGAAACCGGTCCATGGGCGACTCGCGGGTCTGGATTGTTAAAGTAAATGGAATGATATTTTTAAATTTCCACCAATTATCATTCGATGTGAATGATCGATACTTCATTCACGCACTTCACCACCTCAAAAGGAGCGAATCATGAACACGGTCAAGAACAGCCAGGTAGCGATTGTCACGGGCGCATCGCGCGGTATTGGCGCGGCAGTGGCGCGTCGTCTCGCCAACGATGGTTTCGCGGTAGCCATCAACTACGCATCGAGCTCGAAAGAAGCCGACGCGCTCGTCGTGGAGCTCGCCGCGCAGGGCGCGAAAGCCGTCGCGATCAAAGCCGATGTGGCAAACCCCGACGATGTCCGCGCCTTGTTCGACGCGACCGAGCAGCAACTCGGCAAGGTCGACGTGCTGGTGAATAACGCCGGCGTGCTGAAGACGTTGCCGCTGGCGGAGACCTCCGACGCGCTCTACGACCAGACCTTCGGTATCAACGTTCGCGGCACCTTCAACACGCTGCGCGAAGCGGCGGCGCGGATGAACGACGGTGGCCGCATCGTCAATTTCTCGAGCACGACGCTCGCCCTGAACATGCCCGGCTATGCCATTTACAACGCGACGAAAGCAGCTGTCGAAGCGTTCACGCATGTGTTCGCGAAGGAATTGCGCGGCCGCGATATCACGGTGAACGCGGTCGCTCCTGGTCCGGTCGCCACCTCGCTATTCCTCGATGGCAAGACCGAAGAACAGATCCAGGCCTTCGCGAAAATGCCGCCGCTGCAACGCCTCGGCCAGCCTGAAGATATTGCATCGGTCGTATCGTTCCTCGCCGGTCCGGATGCGGCCTGGGTCAACGGCCAGATCCTGCGCGCGAATGGCGGCGTCGCCTGATAAAGCATAGACCTTAGTTTAACTGAACATTTCGGAGAAGCATCATGAAGTCAGTCATTTTGGTAACGGGCGCAGGAACCGGCATTGGCAAGTTGAGCGCATTGGCGCTGGCCGAAGCGGGGCACATTGTGTACGCGAGCATGCGCGGTGTGGAAGGCCGCAATTGCGCACGGGCCGAGGAATTGCGGGCTATATCGGCACAGAAGGGCATTGCGTTGATGCCGCTGGAACTCGACGTCCTCTCGCAGGATTCCGCCGATGCTGCTGCCGCAACCATCGTCCGTGAGCAGGGCAGGATTGACGTCGTGATGCAGAACGCGGGGCATCTGGTGGTTGGCCCGTCGGAAGCGTTCACGCCGGAAGAAATGATGAAGGTATTCGACACCAATCTGTTCGGCGCGCAGCGCGTCAACCGCGCGGTGCTGCCTTATATGCGCAAGCAGGAATCCGGGCTTGTCCTGTGGATCAGCAGCACGACGACCAAGGGTGGTTTCCCGCCGTTCATGGGACCTTACGGCGCAGCCAAGGCCGCGATGGATTCGCTTGCCGTCACATTGGCGTATGAGCTGGCGCGCTTTGGCGTGGAGACATCCATTGTGGTCCCGGGCGCATTCACCAGCGGCACCGACCACTTCCCGAGCGCGGGCAAACCAGCCGACTCGGCGCGCGCTGCAGCCTATGCCCGATACGACGGCGTGATGGACAAGATCGGCGAGCGCCTGAGCGCACTGACGCCGCCTGACGCCGATCCGAAGGCGGTCGCGGATGAGGTGGTGCGCATCGTCGGGATGGAGAAGGGCACGCGGCCGATGCGCTCGGTGATTGATTTCGTCGGCGATGGCGCGGCGCAGGTGCTGCAGGTATCGGAGCGGGTGCGGATTGATTTTGCGAAACGCATCGGCATGGGCGACTTGCTTGAAGCGAAGGTCTCACGATGAAAGCCGCCAGGCGTATCGTTCGCGGCGCCTGGCTTGGCCTTCTTATGTTGACCGCCGCATGCGGTCAGCAGGGTTGCGCGCAGCAGGAGGGCAAGACCATGAAAGCATCGACGACGTATTTATATCTGCTCAGGAAGACGCCGTTTTTTACCGCACTCGATACCGGGCAGTTGCGCTGGACCATAGGTCACTCGCGCGAGTGGGAAGCGCAGGCGGGCACGGTGGTCACGAATTGTTCGGCGACGGATAAGAGCGATGACTTCTGGATCCTGCTCGATGGCCGCTGGCAAGTGGAACATGATGGCCATGCGTACCCGGCCGGTCATGCCGATGCGGGCAAGTGGTTCAGCGCATCGGAGGTTTCAGGGGACTGCCGGCTGGTCACGACCGAGCATAGCTACGTGATGAAAATCACGCGCGCCGATATGAACGACATGCTCAGTGGTGGATTCGGTTTTGAATCGCACATGCGCGAAGGGCGGGCTTATTATCGGACGATGTTTGCGGCGGTGCCGGCGACCCCCCCCTAAACCCCTAAACCCGAAACACCGCCACCGCGACGTCCAGCTTCTCCGCTTGCTGCTCAAGCGACGCCGCAGCCGCAGCTGCTTCTTCCACCAGCGCTGCGTTCTGCTGCGTTACCTCATCCATCTGCGCGACCGCGCGATTGATCTGTTCGATACCACCGGTCTGCTCGTTCGATGCCGCGCTGATCTCGCCAATGATGTCCGACACGCGCTTCACCGCCGCGACCACTTCGCTCATCGTCTGGCCCGCTTGCCCCGCCAGCACGTTGCCGGCTTGCACCTTGCCCGCCGATGCATTGATCAACTCCTTGATCTCTTTCGCGGCCCCGGCGCTGCGTTGCGCGAGGTTGCGCACTTCGCCCGCGACTACTGCAAAACCACGTCCTTGTTCGCCCGCCCGCGCGGCTTCCACCGCTGCGTTCAGCGCAAGAATATTCGTCTGGAATGCGATCCCTTCGATTACGCCAATGATGTCCGCGATCCGCGTCGAACTCGTCGCGATATCGTCCATCGTATGAACGACCTTGCCCACCACGGTGCCACCACGTACGGCCGTTGCCGATGCATCGATAGCCAGTTCGCTCGCTTGCCGCGCGTTGTCGGCGTTCTGGCGGACGGTCGCCGTCAACTGCTCCATGCTCGACGCTGTCTGCTGCAACGAAGCCGCCTGTTCTTCCGTGCGTTGCGACAAATCGATGTTGCCCGCCGCAATCTCACGCGCACCATGCGAGATCGCGCCCGTGCCGCCGCGCACTTGTTGGACCGTTCCCACCAGCCCTTGCTGCATCTTGCCGAGCGCTGCAAACAAGCGGCCCATTTCGTTGTCCCGCGAGGCGTCGATACTCGCCGTCAGGTCGCCCGCCGCAATCTGTTCGAAGTGGTGAATCGCCGACTCGATCGGCTTCATCACGGCAGCGCTCAGCGCCGCCCGTGCGATGAACCCGAGCACCAGCGCCAACGCCGCGACAATCACGGCGGCCGTCGCCATCGTGTGGAACTGAGTCTGTGCCTGCGCATAACGGTCTTGCTGATGCGCGATCTGGAATGCTTCCAGCGCGGACATCGCGTGATCGTAGGTCGCGTATAAACCGTCCGCCGTCTGAACCTGGAGCGTGCGGAAAGTCGTGAAGTCGTTCTGCGCGAGGGCATCGAATTCAAGGTTGAGCGCCTTCGCAATCAACGCGTCGCGCGCCGATTTGGCGGCTTGCACAAGCGGCTCTTCTTGCGGATCGCGCGGTTTGGCAAGGTACGCATCGAACTCGCTATCGCTTGCTTTCAGCGTCTTGCGCGCGTTGGGCAGCAAGTCATCGCCCGCCTTGCCGAGCATGAACAATGTCTCGAAGCTGCCGAGCGCAAGGCGCACTTGCAACAGCCGCTGCGAACTGGTCTTGAGATGCGTGATGGCGACGGTATCGGTGGCGACCATCTGTTCGAGCGCCTGGTTGCTCTGGCGCAGGCACAAAGCGGCTGCAAGCAGAACCGCGACGAGCGCGAGCGTGTAACCGGCGATGGTAATCGTGAGTCCGCGACGAATAGTAAAGTTCTTGAGCATGGTCTGGATCGCGGCAAACACGGCACGCGTGGGGTTTCCTCGGTTGGGTCTCTGGCCGGTATCGTTTAGTTTTCGAGAATAAACAGCGAACGATGCCGGTCGCGGCTCAGGCGAGCCAGGCTGACCGCCAGAATGGCAGGCTAGTCGACAGGGCTCGTTACGCGATTCTCAAGCACGTGACGCAATAGCGACATCGGGAAATGTGCGCCTTCAGATTCGCGTGTTCGTGCCGATAAACGGGGGATGCTGCGGGCAAACCGCAATAGCGCTTGTGCAATGTCCGCTCAGCTGACCCGTGTCGTGAATGCGTAACCGTTCTTGCCGTTGCGCTTCACCTGGTACATGGATTCGTCGGCGGCGGCGACGAGCTGATGGTAGTCGCTGACAGGATGTGGAAAGCTCGCTATGCCGATGCTGGCGTGCACGAAACCAACGCCCATCTGCTCGCCTGTCTCGACCACGCAGTCGATCAGGCGCTGCGCAATCGCCTCTAATTCAGCTCTCGTCGAAAATTCTCGGATGAGTACGACAAACTCGTCGCCGCCGAAGCGGGCGACCACATCGGCCAGACGCACGGTCTTGCGAAATCGCTTTGAAACCGCAATCAGGAATTCATCGCCCACTCGATGGCCGAGTGAATCGTTGACTTGTTTGAAGCCGTCCAGGTCAACGTAAATCACGGCGATTTTATGCGGCCTTGCACCGTCCGATGAACTCGCGGCCGTTTCCGCCAGCGTAGCGAACAATTTGCGTCGGTTGGGCAGGCCCGTCATGGCGTCGTGAAGCGCGGCATGCTCGAACTTGTGCGACTCGCCCGCCAGTTGGCGCGTGCGCTTTGCATACATGCCGAGGGCGGTTATCAGCGCACCGAATACACATGCCGACAGCACGATCAACGTGCTCGCCACGCGCGTTATGCGGGTGCGTGCGTCGGCGCCGTCATGGCTGCGCTGCGCACGCCAGTACACGGATTCGACGGCGAGCAGCGCGTCGGTATCGTCGAGACTGGTGCTGGGCGACAGAGCGGATTGAGGGATACGCGGCGCGGCCGACGGGCTTGCGTTCACCAGCGCCGCGAGCGACGCGAGGCGGTCGGCGAGGTCGATTCGTGCTTGCCGATAGTCGCCGGATGGTGGAGATCGTCCCGCTTGTCCTGATTGCCCCGATCTCGCGACGCTGTTATCGGCCTGCGGCTGCCAAACGCGGACCAGGTTGCGAGCGCTCTCCGCCCGTTCGATTCCTTCGAGAACGAGTCCGCTGTATTCCTGCTTCAACTGGTCGGAAAAAATTGTCCGGATTTCGAATGCGAGCGACAGCAGGCCTATTAGCAGGCAGAGGAAAGAAATGCAGGCGATCGTAGCCGGACCTGGCCTGTAACGCATCGGACGGACAGGTTTGAGGGCGCGCGGCCGCTCACGGATGGGCGTAGATATCTCGCTGGCTTTCAGTTCCATGCTGCCGGTAGCTTACGCGATGAAAAAATGAACCCATGCGGGTGAACAAGTTGCCGCTCGTCTTGACGCGCGGCGCCGGGCGGCGGCGTTCAACGCTCGTGGAACAACTTGCTCGAACAGGACGAATGACGACGAGTTTGGGCGCGGCCGAATTGGGTGGCGCTGCGCGAGAATCCAGTTGAGCGGAAGACACGGGGTCGTTCAGATCGGCGCTGGCGAGGGCGACAGGACGAGCCGGAGCCACGGGCGCCGCGATGTTATCGGACGAGGCCGTTTGTTGCACGGCCGGCGCTGCAACTGGTTCTGCGGCCGCCGGCGCCGGCGCCGCAAGCCAGAGCGTCTGCCGTGCGTGCTCCATGGCTTCGGCGTAAGCATGCTGGTCCTGATTGAACCAGACGCCATACGCGACCGTTCCCATGACGCCAATAGTCAGTGCACTCGCCGAGGCAATCCAAAGCGCAAGCCGTCCGAATCTGACGGGCGTTGGCGGAAAGGAAGGGTCGGCGTCAGGATCTGTATCGGTTCCGTCGGTCTCCGATGGCAACTGGTTACGATTGGACATGACAACATTCTCCGATCATTTCGTCTGATATTTCGACGAAATTGGTTCATACGGTTGAGCGAAATTTGGAAGTGGGGAACTGCAAAAAGAATGTACCCCGCAAAGAGCGGAGGTAACGTGATCAAGCAGCAGTTAACGTGCCTGCGTTGTGCGAAAAGGCGCTAAGCACTCAAGCCCCCAATTTTGAATCAACGCGAGATTTCATGCATGCGACAAGCGGAGCGGTGCGCGCTGGTATCGATCTGAAGGTCGAAGTTCGAATATGTCTGGTCGACGTCGGGAAACGGCGGACTAAGTTAAGGGCGAGATAGTAGGAATACTGATTAATAATTCCATTCTTTTTCCAATCTATTGCCCGGCTGCGTTGGGCTCGTAATAGCCCTTGGCGTTGTTCGATGCGGCGTTGAATCGTTCGGACCCCGTGCGCTTATCGTTCGATCCGATCACGCGAGATCCCTGCATCGCCACCACGCGCAGGAAACAATTGCTCTCCAAGGAAGTCGATAAACACGCGCATCTTCGCCGTGAAATGTTTGCCTGAAGGCCACATGATGCGAAACGCGGAGCCGGCTTCCGAGCACGAGGTCAGCACATGGATCAACCTGCCGTCGTTTAGATGTTGTGCGATTGCAAAGTCCGGCAAATAGGCGATCCCTAGTCCGGACAACGCGAAAAAAATCCGCGTTTCAAGGTTGTTGCAGACAATCGATGTCGGCAGCAGCGATGACAAGATTGCCCGCGCGCTTGCACTCGGTGCCCGTCACGGGATCAATCGAAACAGGACGCCCGAGTGGCAGCACGAGGTGCTGGCGTTGACCGATGGCCGCGGCGCCGAGCACATCCTGGAAATGACAGGCGGCAAAAACGTCGAACGCTCCTTGCAGGCTGTGGTGCAAGGAGGACGCATCTCGGTCATCGGCCTGCTGGATTCAGACACGCTCAGCTTGCCTATTCTTCCGCTGCTTGGCAGCCGTGCATCGATTGTCGGTATCGCCGTCGGACCGCGCCGCGCGCTCGAGGATCTGGTGCGCACGATCGACCTGCTCGGCATCAAGCCGGTGATTGACGCCACGTATCCGTTCTCACAGGTGCCGCAAGCGTTCGCCCATTTGCAACGCGGCGCGTTTGGCAAAGTGGTCGTCCAGGTGAGCGAAGCATGAAAGCCTCCATAAACAAGGCTAAGACCATGCGGCGTCCACTCCACTCGCCGGAAGGACGACGTCGATGAGCCCGCTCAAGTCCGCTGCGGCGATGCCCGCGATCATGCTGGGTCTGTTTGGTTTGTACACGCTTGAATTCGGCGTAGTGGGCATTCTCCCGGTGATCGTGGAACGCTTTGGCGTCACGGTATCCCAAGCCGGTTTGTTGATGGGTTTGTTCGCGTTGATCGTTGCGATCTTCGGTCCGTTCCTCGTGCTGGTTTCTTCACGCCACAACCGCAAAAAGGTCCTGGTTTTTGCACTGGCGGGATTTTCGGTGTGCAGCGCGCTGTCGGCCTTCGCGCCGAATTTCTCGAGCTTGATGGCGTTGCGCATCGTTCCAGCACTGTTGCATCCGATCTTCTTCTCAGCGGCATTCACAGCGGTAGCTTCGCTGCATCCGAAGGAACGCGCGGCACACGCCATGGCGCAGGCGTTCGTTGGAACAACGCTCGGACTCGTGCTCGGCGTTCCCGCAACAACCTGGTTCGCCGCACACTTTTCCTACGAGGCGTCTTTCCTCTTCTGCTCCGCTGTGACGGCGATCGCCGGAATCGGTTTGCTCCTGATGTTGCCGGCGCAGGGCCGCCCGGTGGCGATGAGTTTTGCGCATCAGCTTGGCGTGCTGCGCAAGCCTGCGCTTTGGTTGAACATCGTGGCGACTGTGCTCGTCTTTACCGCCATGTTCTCGGTGTACAGCTACGCCGCCGAGTACCTTAAGAGCCAGACGGGCATGGATGGCAGCACGATCAGCATGATGCTGGTGATATTCGGAGTAGGCGGGGTGTCGGGTAATTTGCTGGCGGGTCGGCTGTTGGGGAAGCACCTGTTCAAGACGACACTCCTGCATCCCGTCGCGCTTGCGGGGGCCTACCTCGTGCTCTATGTACTTGGTAGTGCCAACATTGCAAGTATGGCAATCATCACCTTGCTATGGGGAGCCACGCACACCAGCGGCATGGTCATTACGCAGGTGTGGCTGACCTCGGTAGCATCGGAAGCACCCGAATTCGCGACCAGCCTTTTCGTGTCCGCCGGGAACGCCGGCGTGGTTCTGGGCTCGGCGGTCGGTGGTCTTTTTATCAACAGCCTTGGGATGCCCGGCGTAATTCTTTGCGGGCTTATATTCGCCGGGCTGTCGGTGCTTGCTATTGGTGCGAAGGCATTGATCTATCGTGGGCAAGCGGGGCGCGTCGAGAGGATTAGCGCGGCGCATTGAGCAGGCCGGGCGTGGCCGTCGCCGCTCGGCACTCCACGCCGGCTCACCATGCGTCACGGCTGCAACCCTGTAGTAAACACCGTGCGTGCCTGGTTCTCATTGGTCCAGTGATCCTCGACTTGAGACAAGGGCACCACGTTCGTCGCGATCTCGAAGCCGCCGGGGACTGTCGCATTCAACAAGTGTTCGATTGCACCGAGGAGACGCGGCATGGGAATACTGCCAATACCACTGCCCATGAGTTCGATTGCCGACGACCGAAGCGCTGCACTTGGAAGCGTGATGTTCGCTGCGCTCATGGCGCCAATCTGCACAAACCGGAGCGCCACGCCGTCCGGCGAAGCTTTAGCGCCGGCCGCCAACAGCAACTCTGCGCTTTGCCCCCAGAGATAGTCGAGCACGACGCCAACACCTTGCTCAAACTGCTGCTGAAACGCGCTTTCGAGTGCATCGTTATCCTGCGTGAGAATAATGGTCTCGTCAGCGCCGAGCGCTTGCAGGGACTTCAGCGTTTCCGCATTCCGCCCCGTCGCAATGACCTTGCCGGCGCCCAAATACTTGGCAATCTGCACGGCGAGACGACCCGATACGCCGGTTGCACCATTGATCAATACGGTCTCGCCTTTCACCAGCTTCGCACGTTCGGTCAACGCCGCCCACGACGACATGCCCGGAATGGCGATGGCCGCCGCGGTCACTTCATCCAGCCCCGCAGGCAAAGGAATGCAACGCGCCTTCTTGACGATGGAGTACTCCGCCATCCCACCGAAGGGCGCTTCAGGCAGCACGAAATAGACACGCGTGCCATCGTCAAGGACACCGGTGCCGTCGATCCCAGGCACGAAAGGGAGCTTCGCCGAAGCGCTATAGTGTTTGCCCGATGCCCGGCTCTTGGTGACGTGACTCAGCGCAGAGGCTACAACCGCAACGCGGACTACGCCTTCGGTGACCGCCGGCTCGGTGAAGTCGGCATAAACCGGCGTCGCGCCGGCTTGCTGAACGAGTGCTGCTTTCATGGATGCTCTCCCTCTAAGGATCCGAGCGTACGCTTTATCTCGGATCGGATTATCGAATATATGTGTACTATACACATATATCGGACATTGACAAGGATCGAATGGCGATGGGCAACGAAATACGCGAGTTGCGGGAAGCACTCCTGGACCTGACGGGTGTGCTCAACCGCCCGCAACCGGACGCCGCCCTTATTGAAGCGGCAGGTGTCGACCTGGATCGTGCGCTTTTCCCGCTTCTCGCAAGAGTAGAACGGATGGGGCCGCTTGGTATTGTCGAACTTGCTGAACTGGCGGGGCGCGATTACACGACGGTCAGCAGGCAGATCGCCAAGCTGGAAAGCCTGGGTCTGGTCGCACGATGTCCAAGCCCAACCGATGGCCGGGTTCGCGCGGCTGTCATTACGGATCAGGGGCAGGTCATGACGGACGCGCTGGACGCGGCACGTCAGAAAATCATCGAAGAATTGCTTGCCGGATGGGAAGCAAAAGAGGTGAGTGAGCTTGCGCGATTGCTTCGAAAGTTTGCGGATGGTGCGCTTGGCTGGGTCAAGACCCCGTGAGTCATATTCACGCTGCGGTTCAGTGGTGAGATCAGGTCAATACGTCCAAAAGACGTTTTGAAGTTCACGCGTGCGCTGCTCTCCGGTGAGCGCCAGCATCATCAGGACGCGCGCCTTGTGCGGAACCTGATCGTCCGTTACCAGCCAGTCGTAGCGGTCATCGGGCTGCGCGGCATTACGGATGACCACGCCGCTTCCCGTGCGCGAACCTCGGACGACATGAATGCCACGCTCCCTTGTCTGAACCAGCGAGGCCACCACCGATGCCGCCACATTGCCGTTGCCAGTCGCAGCATAGATGATCGCCTTTACACTTGAGTTGAGCACGGCGTGGACCATCGCGTCGTTCATGCCACCGTGCGCGTAGAGAATGCCGACTGTGGGCAACTCGTCGATCTCGTCAATCGACCATTCGCTTTGTACTGTATGTGCACGCGCAGGCAGTCGATAAAAAGCCGGCTTGCCTTCGACGATATATCCCAAGGGACCATACGGAGAACTGAACGCTTCTTGCTTGAACGTATTGGTCTTCACAACATCACGCGCGGTATGAATCTCTTCGTTTGCGACGACTAGCGTGCCTTTGCCGTGGGCCGCCTGACTTGCCGCCACGACGATCGCGTTGTAGAGGTTAAGCGGTCCATCCGAACTCAGCGCGGAAGGTGGACGCATTGCGCCCACGACGACTACCGGCTTAGTGCTTTTGAGCGTCAGATGCAGGAAGTACGCGGTTTCATCGATGGTATCGGTGCCGTGCGTAACAACAACGCCGTCTACGTCGTCGCGTTTCAGCAGTAGCGAAATACGCTTGCCCAACTGCAGCAGTTGTTCGCTGCCGAAATTCTCGGAACCGCACTGAAACAACTGCTCGGCGCTGATGTCGGCAACCGCTGCCGCGGCGGGCAGACCAGCAAGAATCTGGTCGACGGACAATACCGAGCAATCATATGCCGACGTGTTGACCGGCGACGCACCGCGGCCTGCAATCGTGCCGCCTGTGCCGATCAGTACAATCCGCGCTTTCGGCGGGGAGTCCACGCCGACTACGCCCGCGCCAGGAACAAGGACGTTCATGTGCTCTACATCTTCACGACGGTGAGCAGCGTCTGCTTACCGCGTTTGTAGTCATACAGCGAGATTGCACCTTGCTTCAGATCGCCGTGTGCGTCGAATTGCGTGCGGCCCAGCACACCGACGAAATTTGCGCTCGGCATCGCGGCAAGGATGTTCTCGGGCTTCGTCGAGTTGGCCCGCTTCATAGCGTCCACGATGATGTACACCGCGTCATAAGCGAACGGAGCATTGAGCTGCACATGCTGATGAAAACGCGCTTCGTAGCGTTGTTCGAAAGCGGGGCCGTTCGGCATTTCTTGCAGTGGCATGCCGGCGATCGAACACACTACGTTATCCGCTGCCTCGCCGGCCAGTTTGGCGAGCGAATCGGCGCACAGGCCGTCGCCTCCCAACACACGCGCGGCAATGGCGAGTTGTTGCGCTTGCTTGGCGAACGGACCGCCTGTGGCGTCCATTCCCCCGTACATGATGATGTCCGGATGCTCACCCTTGATCTTCGTGAGAATTGAACGGAAGTCGACTGCCTTGTCGTTGGTTGCATCGTGTGAGAGCACGGTCAACCCGTCCGCCTTCGCCTGCTTCTCGAACTCATTCGCGAGCCCTTGGCCGTATGCTGTTGCGTCATCCACGATTGCCACCGACTTTGCACCGAGCGTTTTCTTCGCATAGTCGGCCAGCGCGGGACCCTGCTGCGCGTCGGTGGCGACAACCCGGTAAGCGGTCTTGAAACCTTGCTGCGTATAAACCGGATTAGTCGCTGAAGGAGAAACCTCGACAACACCGGCATCGCTATAGATCTTCGATGCAGGAATCGTGGTCCCCGAATTCATGTGGCCGACCACGGCTACAACTTTGTCGTCGACCAGCTTCTGTGCCACCTGCGTGCCTTGACGCGGGTCCGATGCGTCGTCTTGTGCGTCAAGTTCCAGCGTTACCTTCTTGCCGCCGATCACGAGACCCTTCGCATTGATTTCCTCTACCGCCAGGCGCGCGCCATTTTCGGTGTCCTTTCCCCACTCGGCATTCGCGCCCGTCAACGGCGCGGCATGTCCAATTTTGACAACTTCGTCCGCGAACGCGCCGGTCGAGCCGAGCACGATCAGGCTTACTCCGATATTGGCGCATAGCGCGCCGTGAAATTTAGCCGACATGAGACTCTCCTGTTATGCAGCTTGCTGGACGATGGCGGACTGACGCTTGCCGGTGATCGATAGAGGCGGGTGACAGAAGTGACTTTAGGGACGACAAAATGCCCGGCATTGCACCGACTCGTAAAAAAATAGAAGAAACACGACATGTCGTGCAAGCGCATTTTTTGGGCTTATATACTTGGACTAACCAAGGTCTAGTGGGAACGTCATGGCACGCGAAAAAGCACTACCCGATGTTCGGGAGCCGGCTCTTGGCCGCGATCTGGTGGATCGCCTCGATCGCGCCAGCGTCAAGCGCGAGTGCAATGCGTCACGCTCGGGCGCCGAGCTCAACATTGGCTTTCTTCTTTGGCCGAGTTTTCCTCTGCTTTCGCTAGCGGGTTTCTGCGATGCGTTGCGCCATGCAGCCGATCTCGGCGACCAGAGCCGTCCGCTGCGTTGCGCGTGGATGCTGCTTGGGATGGCCGACGAAACCGTGGAAGCGAGCTGCGGCGTGGCCGTGCCGGTGCATGCAATACAGGGATCGCCGCGGCAATTCGATTATCTCGTCGTGATTGGTGGCCTGCTGCCTAAACTTGAACGAGTCGACCGTCGCTACTGGGACTACCTGCGCGAGGCCGAAGCCGAAGGCGTACCGCTGATCGGCATGTGCACCGGCAGTTTCGTATTGGCAAAAGCGGGCTTGATGCGAGACCGTGTTGCTTGCGTTCACGCATTTCATCTGGAGGACTACAAGTCGATGTTCCCGGACTTGCGGGTCATCGCCAATTCAGATTATTTGATCGATGGCAACCGCATCACGTGCGCGGGCGGCGTGTCCGTTCTCGAGTTGGCGACGCGTTTGATCAGCCTGCATTGCGGCTCGGACAGGGCGTCCAAGGTGATTCATCAAATGACAGTCAGCCGACACGGCAATGCGTCGTTCGTGGAGCGCCGCAAGGCGCTCGGCTATCTGGCAGTCGGTGATTTGCTGGTACGGCACGCTATTGTGTTGATGGAAGAAAACCTGGAGGCGCCACTCAACATCACGGTGATCGCGAAGATGACCGGTACGAGCGTGAGGCAACTCGAACGTAACTTCCTGACTGAAATGGGGGTGTCGCCCAAAGAGTTTTACCGGACCATGCGGCTTCGATACGCGCGCTGGCTGCTGCTCAACACGGAAAAGCGCATCACGGTAATCGCCTACGAATGCGGCTTTGCTGACTCCGCGCATTTCATCCGCGGCTTCAAGGAAGTCTACGGCGTGACGCCCGGCAGGCTGAGGATCTCACTGGGGGAACGTCTGTCTTGATGCGTGGAGCGCGTTGTTGCGCAATGGACTTGCAACGAGAAAATGTCTCGGGATGATCGGCCTTCACTGACCGGAAAGATCGAAATACTTCCTCAGGACCAGCAGCGAAATAAGTTTTTCCCGGCGCGTATCGAGGAACTGCATGGCGTACTGATTGGCGTTCTTGATGATCGCCATCGCCTTCTCTGTATGCTTGGTGTAATAATTTATCTTGTCTTCGAGATCGGAAAAATCATCGTCCAGAAGAACGTAGTGGTGGTTGGGAATCAACGAGCCTTCCATGAACCAGCTTTCCACCCTCGGTTTGCGCATGAAGCAAACGGAATTCGAAAGCATGATCCATTTCAGGTTGGTCGCAACGTCGTTACCTTCCAGACTGATTACGAACTTGAACTTCAGCTGGTCTGCAATGCTCATGAACGGCCGATGACCGTGGCGACCTTTTTGCGCGTCATCAGTGTCACCAATATCGGCCATTGCCGAACTGTAATATCTGGCGACAAATGCTTTTCGATGCTGCTGGTAGCACGCACCTCGAAAGACGGCCATGTTGATTTTGCTTTCAAATGAGCGCGTATCTTCAATGAAGTTGAAGTGCCTCATCTTGTCCAGCTTCAATATGACTGAATTTTCATTCGATTCGGTGAGCGGCCTGGTCTTAAGAAGCGTTGGCTCATTTACGGCTTCCCGGATGTCCTTGAAAACATAATTGAATTTTAAGGAGCGCGCGAAGTATCGGGATATCTCTTTGAAATCATAGTAGTAGGCGCTAGGGTTGCCGCGCAAAGGCAACGCGCTGCTGCGACTCGCCGTTTCGTTCAGCACAAATTGCTGTTCAAGCTTGTTGTAATAATTGGCGCGGGAACGAATATAAGACCACTGATGTTCGTCCAGATTCCTGAACATGCGGTCATATCTTTTTTCGAAAATCAGCGATGGAAAAAGATTGGCGATGACATTTTTTGCGTAAAACTTAAGTTTTCTGGCATGCATAAATCTGACTCAATCTTTAATAGAAACTTATCGCCTTCGGGCTACGCCGATATGCGCTGCAGCACGTGCATCGCAGTGATTGGATTGCAGCAGTGGCATGCGTCGATCACGTACAAAAGCGGATTGCCAGACAGTACTAAATTGAACGGGCGGAACGGCTGTTGCATGGAACGGAACACACGGGCTGCGCTAGTGTACCCGTTATCGTTTTTTCGACAATATAGTCAACGCGTTTTGAGCATCTGAAGGTGGAGTTCGAGCCCTTGCTGCACAGGCCGTGGTGCATAAAGGTTAACGTTGCGAATCACGATAAATGCTCAGCGATACTAATTATTTGCCTCAATGGAACTCCGATCATCGATACCAGTTGATGGTAACGCCACGAGCCGTCCATCGTGCGCTTCGATGAACGGAGGCTGAGGACGCCCGGGAAATTTTCAGTGGGGTTGACGAACTACGGTCGAACGACTCAACCCGGGAATCGCTCGCCGAACATCGGCTGGCCGCTGGCGGAAGTTTCGGCGGTCGCTTCATCCTGCAGTACGTCCCAGTGCTCGACGAGTATCCCGTTCTCTAGCCGCACAATATCGACCGCAATGAGCGCCGCCGGGCCGCCGTTGCGCGAGAAGCGTCCATGCACCATGACGAAGTCACCTTCGGCCATGATGACGCCGTGCTCATAGACCAGCGTGTCAGGCAGATTCCGGGTGAGTTCGAAAAGACCTTCGCGGCCTGGAGCAATGTGCGCGCTATGTTGAATGTACTGAGGAGACCAGAAGTTCTCGGCGGCCGCATAGTCGCGCCGGTTAAAGAGCGTGTCGAATGCTTCCAGCACGATGCGCTTGTTCTTCTCTTGAGTGCTCATGGCGTTTCCTTTGGGTTACGTTTGGTTAAGCTTCACTGAGCGAGTATTCGTCGGCGCGAGCGCATTTTTGAACTACACCGTTAGCGCCGGATAATCCGTGAAACCATGCGCGTCGCCGGCGTAGGCGGTCGCCCGATCGAACTGGTTCAGCGCCGCGCTTGCTCGAATGCGCTCAGGCAAGTCCGGGTTGGCAATGAACATCCGTCCGAACGCAACGGCGTCGGCGAGCCCGGACTCGATCATATGGGCGGCGGTCTCGGGGTTGTAGCCGCCGGCGGTAATCAACGGTCCATCGAATATTGGACGGAACAGTGCTGCGTTGTTCGCGCTGTCCACACTCGCGTTATCGCCTAAACCCGCCGACGATGCGCGCGGCTCAATCAAGTGGAGATACGCAAGTTTGCGTTGGCCGAGTTCGCGAATCACGTGGGTGAAATGAGGCACGGTGTTGCTGTCATGTAGACCGCCCAGGTTGCCGTGCGGCGACAGGCGCACAGCGGTGCGATCGGAGCCAATAACATCGGTGATTGCGTCGACCACTTCAAGCAATAGCCGCGTTCTGTTCTCGATCGATCCACCGTACTCGTCGGTGCGAAGATTGCTGCCATCCTGCAGGAACTGGTCTAGCAGGAAACCATTCGCTCCGTGGATCTCGACGCCATCGAAACCGGCATCGAGCGCATTCCTCGCTGCGCTCCAGAACGCCACCACTATCTCCGATATTTCAAGCGTGTCCAGCGCGCGCGGTGTCTCGTAGGGCACCTGCTGAAACGCCGGCGTGTACGCGAGGCCCGGCGGTGCTACAGGTGACGGTGCAACGGGCAAGCTGCCGTCGGGGTTGTAGCTCGAATGTGACCAGCGCCCGTGGTGCACGATCTGGAGCATCATCCGGCCGCCCCTTGCATGAACAGCGTCCGTGACCGCGCGCCAACCGGCAACCTGCTCCGGCGAATAAATGCCGGGCATCTGCGGATAACCGTGACCGTTGACGCTGATTGCCGTCGCTTCGCTAATGATCAAACCCGCCGTGGCTCGCTGTGCATAGTACTCGGCACTTATGGGCAAGGGCACTCCGCCAGGGCCGGCGCGCATGCGGGTAAGAGCCGGCATCACAATACGATTCGGCAACGACAGCGCGCCCAATTGCAGCGGCACGAAAAGCGGGGCGGTAGACATGGTGAGATTTCCCAATCGAATGCGGTATGGAGCCGAAGATTTAGTGGCAGCTTAACTAAAGCTCAACTGACCGAAGTCGAGGGAAACGAGCAGCGGCTCAGGCACCTTCTGCATGTGTTCGTCATAAGCGTAGATGCGCCGCTTGGTCGGCATCTTGATACCCTGGAATTCGGCATAGTCGCTGACATAGTTGGCGCCGCTTGCGCCGCCCAGGATGTCGACGGTGTAGTCGTGGCGCCGCATCAATCCATCCGGGCCGAAATGAGTAATCTGCGTCCGCGTGTGACTGTGGATATCCGCAGGAAACGTCACTTTCAGCCGGCGCCATTTTTCGCCGTTTTCGTGCCACGGTTCGATCTCTTCGCTCTCAAACCCGGGATACGTGTAGAGGAAGGGCGAAGTGAGGTAGGTCCACAACGCTTCGCTTGCGAAGTAGGTGACATGGAATTTGTCCCACGGTGTTTCCTGCGCATGACCTGCGTAAGCGGCCTCGGGGTCGTCACGACTTTCTAGCACCGCGCCGTCCAGCGTTTCGATCGATACACGACCCGGAACAAACACGCTGCGCTGACCGTCGGCGAGGAAGGGGGTGATTGTCAGGCGCTGCTTATGCGTGTCGAGTTCGAAGATCTTGTTATTGAGCAGACCGGGTTGCTGCTTCAGGTGCCAGATCGCGCCGTCAATCGATAGCTCGGCCTTGAGTCGGCTGAACGTATTCCAACGGTCCAGGCCGCCGTGGGCGTCAACGGCAAAAGCGAGCAGGTCATTCATGGTCAAATCTCCGGTGGTGAAAAGAAACGACGCGTAAGACGGGGTGAACTCGCGTTGTCGATGAACACAGGTTAAAGCGACCGCCCTCTAGCCGGTAGCCGGTCATTTCAGCTATGACTTATGTGGATTACACATGGGTTTAATGCAAGAACGTCTAAGGATTGTTCAGTCAACGCTATGATTGGCACCAGCGGCGCTCGCGCTTGAGTTTGAAGTTTTATATGCATTGCGCCCGGTAGTTTTGTTGGGTCCACAAGCAAGAAGAGCCAGACGTCTACTAATTTCGGTTATCTTTTATGTCTTGCGCGCATTAATTGCCTTAGCTGAAAGGCTGGCGCTGGCGCAACTATCTCGCTTCCCGGGAACCTTGATGAAAGACATATTCGCGCTCAAGCTCTATACCCGCGTCGCCCGGCTAGGCAGCTTCTCAGCCGCGGCGCGCGAATGCGGACTTTCGCAGTCACAGGCCTCACGCATCATTGCCGAGCTGGAAGCGGGTCTCGGCGCCCGATTGCTCTCACGCACCACACGCGCCGTCGTGCCAACGGATGCGGGTTCCGAATTCCTCGCCCGGATGGAGCCGATCCTTATGGCTCTCGACGAAGCGGAACATAGCGTGCGCGAAGGCAGCGAGTTGCGCGGGTCGCTGCGTATGAGCATGCCGACCAGCGTGGCAATTCGAGAAGTCATCCCGCGCCTTACGACGTTTACTGTCAGGCATCCCAAGCTGCAAATCCAGCTTCTCCTGGAGGATCGAAGGCAGGATCTGGTTCGCGACGCCGTCGATGTCGCGATTCGCCTCGGCCCGCTGGCGGATTCGGGTGCGACGGCGAAACTTATTGCAACGATCCCTCGCATGATCCTCGCGGCACCGAGCTATCTTGAGCGCGCGGGTACCCCAATGAAGCCTGCTGATCTCGTTTCGCACCGGATAGTGGCAGGACCTGCCACGTCGGTTCCGTGGGCATGGAAGTTCGAGCGTGATGGGGAGACGGTGGAGGCGGAAGTCTCGTCGCATTTCACGACTAACGAGAACGAGGGCACTGTTGCTGCCGCGGTGGCGGGTTTTGGCATTACGTCGACGACTGGATGGGCATGCCGCCGTGAACTCGAAGACGGGTCGCTCGTCGCGCTGCTCACGGACTGGAAAACTGTTGATGTTCCCGTGCACGCCTATTTCCCGCTAGGCCGCGCTACACGTGCGGCCGGTCGCGCGGTGATCGAGCACCTGATTGCAGACCTTCGGATGACAAATGACCCCTTGCGCTCAATTTCCTGACGCGCAAAAAGGACAGGACTTGCACACAAGATTGCGACTGCATGCGAGGCCCGGCGCTCGCTTGTGCATTCGCCAGAACCATGTCAATCTATTTCCCGTTCGCCGTGCATTGCCCGCATTAAAAAATCGATTCCCAGCGATCCCGCAGAAGCCTGCAATCCGGCGAGCCGCGCCACGCGAAACGTTCGTTCCCAAGATCAATACAAGAATTAAAAAGGGCACTTAGGACGAGGTTGCTGTTCCACTAAGCTGCTTCATTAATAGACGGAGTCAGCCATGTCTATTGTTGCCATTGATGGTGTGCGTTGGACCAATGATCGTGTCACTCATGTGCGTTGGGGAAACATCGACGAATTGACGGCCAACTGGACGTCGGCACCCAAAGTCGTCGATGTGGATCACGTCGTGAAGATTCTCGAAAAAGGGGAGATGGTGCGCACGGTGTTCAAGCTCGGCGGGCGAAGCTATCTGGGTCCCCAGGTTAGTTCGATCCCTTACGCTAATGGGCACATTGGCATTGAAACCTCGTTTGAAGAGGGTCGGATTGAAAAAACGCTCGAAGATCTGCCAAGCGTTTAATCGATTCGCCTAGTCGGTTTCATACGGTTTTGCGGCGAAGGGACGCGCTTGAGGGCGGCCGATTGCGCGTCGCCGGAATTGGCTCGTTGCAATCATTCGTCCAGGAACAATTGCTCCATTTCGTCGGAATAAACGTCTGCCAGCAGCGCACGCAGCTTCATTGCCTTGGCAGTGCCATAGGCATTTTCGAAGCGTCTTTGCGCTTCATTCCAAAGAACTTTGGACTCGGCCAGTTTGTTTCTTCCAGCCGGCGTCAAGGCAACGAGGCGCCCGCGTTTATCGGTTTCATCGGGAAGCAATTCGATAAACCCATCGCGTTCTAGCGGCTTGAGATTGTGCGAAAGCGCGGAGCGGTCAAGCACCATGTCTCTAGCCAGATCGCTCATGTTCGGCGTGCCTGCCCGATCGATATGCGCAAGCGTTGAATGCTGCGACAGCTTGAGGCCGCACGGCGCGAGCACGGTGTCATAAAGCTGTGAAAGCCTGCGTGTGGCTTTGCGCAATGCGGCCCCATTGCATAGAGAGACTGCGGCGGACGAGTGCTTCTTATTCGAAGTGTTCATGGCTCTGCATAACTACGGTGAAAGTAACGGTTCGGAAGTTCGTCTGGCAATCTTAGTCTATTGACACATCCAGGCGCATGGCGGACTGCCGATCCTGATGAGGCGCGGTTTCCTCGGCGCTTATCAACAGCCAGCACACCGCACTCGCCGCGAATGCAACAACAGAAGCCGCGAGCAGCACACCTTCGTATCCGTAACCAAGGCTCGCTCGCGCAATCGATCCAAGCCCTTGATGCGATGAAATAAGCGAGGCCGCGGAAGCGATGTTCCCATCCGCGATAGAGCGCGTGATCTCGAGCTTGTCGTGGGCGCCGATTAAAGGCAATTCTCTTTCAATGCTCGCCTGGATTCGATAAAACAACAACGCGCCCAGTGCCGCGAACCCCACCACGATGCCGCTGAACCGCATGGTCCCCGATACCCCTGACGCCATGCCTGCCCGTTCGACGGGAATCACAGTCATGCTGACCTTGGCGATCTGACCGTTGAGAATTCCCGCCCCGGTGGAGGCAACGAGCATGGGGAGAAAGATCGCGCTATAGGTGAGCGACTGGATTTCCATCGCGGTTCCGAACAAGCCAACCGCGACCAGCAACAGGCCGCAAACGAGCAGCATGCGTCCTGACATCCGATGATCGAGGTACACGGACACAATGCGCGGTACGCCGAACAAAGGCACGGCAAGCGGCAGCATCAGCAGGCCCGCATTGAGCGGAGAATAGCCGAGCGCGCTTTGGAAGAAGAAGGGCAGATAGGTCAGCATGGTCAGGAACGCAACCGCATAAGACACGCCGGCGAGACTCGCGCCCAAATAGGTTCGCTTGATGAAATAGCCTAGCTCGACCATGGGTCGTGCCTGCTTGAGCTCGACGATCACGAACGCAATAAGGAAAATGATTGAGCCCGCTAACCGCGCTCTGACGGACGTGCTGAGCCAGCCTTCGCGATTGCCTGAAATCAGCGCCCAGGTCAGCAGTCCGAGGAACGCACTGAACGTCAGAACGCCCCAAATATCGATGGCGATTGCGTGCGGATCTTTGGATTCATCGACTACGAAATACGTCATGGCAATCATGATTGCGCCGACGGGCAGGTTCACGTAGAAAGCCCATTGCCAGCCTAGCGACTGGGTGATCAATCCGCCTGCCACAGGCCCAAGCATGATGGCCACGCCGATCACCGAACCCCAGAACGCGAACGCCTTGGCGCGCTCCTTCCCTTGGAATCCATGCGCGAGAACTGCGAGTGCCGCGCTAAGCTGCAACGCGGCACCCACGCCTTGCAGCGCGCGTGCGGCGTTCAACACAACCGTTGATGTAGCGGCGCCGCAGAAGAAGGACGCGGTAGTGAAGACAAGCAAGCCAATGATCAACAAGCGCTTTCTGCCGAAGCGGTCGGCGAGTGCGCCGGCAGGCATCACCAACGTTGCAAATGCCAGCGTGTAAGCCGAGATCACCCATTCAATGGCGACGAAATCCGCATGCAGCGATCGCGCAATCGACGAGAGCGACACCGCCACAATATTGGCGTCGAGGTTGATCATGAACGACGGTACGGATACGCATAACAACAACAGAAATCTTTTCTGCATACCTTTGCCTTGATGGGATGACGGGCGGCCCGGCTGGGGCGCATCGACCCGTTGCAAGACCATTTAAAGTAGTTGCATATGCCAATATATTATCCGGTGCAGCGATTTAGGCAAGCAAATTCTGTTGCGTCCCCATGCGCGATAAGACTTGGCTTGGTGGAAATGAAGACGCACGGATGCCCGTGCGTGTGTGTTCCGGATGAGTGCGGGGGGGGCGAGGGGTTCTACAAGGCGAGCTTATAACCTTCGTGGCTGGCCTTGAAGCCGAGCTTTTCGTAGAACCGGTGAGCGTCGGTACGGCTCTTGTCGGTCGTGAGTTGGACCAGACTGCACCCCCTCGACTTGCATTCGGAGATCGCCCATTCGAACATCTTCTGCCCCAGCCCGGAATCGCGGCGATGCGTGGCGATTCGCACCGCTTCGATTTGGCCTCTCCACGATCCCATGCGCGCAATGCCAGGGATAAACGAAAGTTGAAGCGTGCCGATTATCTCGCCGCCGTCGGCAACTATCACTAATCGCTGGTTCGCATCGGCTTCTATTGCCCGGAATGCATCGACGTATCTTTGGTCAATCGGCGTGCCGGTGATTTCTCTCTTGCTCCCGAGTTCGTCATCGGCTAGCAATGCGACGATCGCGGGGACATCGGCTAAGAGAGCAGACCGGAAAACAATGTGTTCCATGATGGAACCTCAGAGGGTCGGTGGTTGTTGGATGCGAAATCGGCCGGACCCCGGGCGACGCTATTCATCGTCACTCAGAAGCGTGCGCAGCATGCGTTCGGGGTTGGCCAGGAATGCTCGCATGACCTGGAAGTGTTCGGTCTCTTCGTAAGTGACGCGCGTTACCCCTTCCGTCGTGAACTCATAGATCCACGCGTCCGGATACGCCATCAGAATGGGCGAATGAGTGGCGATGATGAACTGGGATTCATCGCGGACCAGGTCATGAAGTCTCGCCAGTGCGGTGAGTTGCCGTTGTGGCGACAACGCGGCTTCCGGTTCGTCGAGGAGGTAAAGGCCCTTGCCGCCGAAGCGGTTCATCAGCAGCGCCAAAAAGGACTCGCCATGTGAACGCTCGTGCAGGGAACTGCCGCCGTAGGAGTTAATGACGGGAGGGCCAAAGGAAGGTTCAGAATCGAGATTTTCGATTTCGGTGGCCACGTTAAAGAAGCTTTCTGCGCGCAGAAAGAAGCCATCTCTCGGCCGTTTCACGCCTTTGGCAATACGCAGATATTCATCGAGCACCGAGTGCGATGCGCGGGTGCCGAAGTTGAAGTTCTTCGTGCCGCCTTCGGGATTGAATCCCATCGATACGGCGATGGCTTCGAGGAGCGTCGACTTCCCGGAGCCGTTTTCGCCGACGAAGAAAGTAATCTTGGGATGCAGTTCAAGCGTGTCCAGCGACCGGACTGCCGGCAGCGAAAACGGATAGCGATCGAATGACTCGACCTTGTCGCGCTGCAAGCTGATCCGGCTGATGTACTGGGTAGAGATCATGAGGTAAGCATCACGCTTTCACGGACGCATGGATACTATGGGAGGCCGCACCTATGAACTGACGCTGCGTTGACGAAGCGGTATCTTACCCCGGCGGGTCACCGTGAAAAACGAAGCGAGCGGAGACCGGCAAGACGCCTGTCATTTACAATGCTCGAAATTTTTCGTGCTGCCTGAATGCAATTCAGGCGTCCCCAATCGAGGTCTTCATGATCGTCAAACCACGCGTGCGCGGCTTCATTTGCGTGACTACTCATCCGGTTGGCTGCGAAGCTAACGTCGAGCAACAGATCGGCTACGTGATGGCGCAAGGTCCTATTGCTGAGGGACCCAAAAAAGTCCTGGTGATTGGCGCGTCGACCGGCTATGGGCTTGCTGCCCGGATCACGGCGGCATTTGGTTGCGGCGCCGATACCCTCGGTGTTTTCTTCGAACGCGCGGGCGAAGAAAACAAACCCGGCTCGCCCGGCTGGTACAACAGTGCGGCATTCACCAAATTCTCGGCCGCGAAAGGACTTTACGCAAAGAGCATCAACGGTGATGCTTTTTCCGATGAGATCAAGCAGAGGACAATCGATGTCATCAAGCGGGATCTTGGGCAGATAGATCTGGTCGTGTATAGCCTCGCGTCACCGCGACGGACACATCCGAAGACGGGCGAGGTTTTTACTTCGACACTGAAACCGGTCGGCAAGTCCATTACGCTACGCGGCCTCGATACCGACAAGGAAGTGGTCAAGGAAAGCAGTCTGGAACCGGCGACGCAAAGCGAGATCGACAACACCGTTGCCGTGATGGGCGGTGAGGACTGGCAGATGTGGATTGATGCCTTGCTTGCCGCGGGTGTTCTGGCGGAGGGCGCGAAGACTACTGCGTTCACGTATCTCGGCGAGAAGATAACGCACGACATCTATTGGAATGGTTCGATCGGCGCGGCCAAGAAAGACCTGGATCAGAAGGTCCTTGCGATTCGCGACAGCCTGTCCGGGCATGGGGGTGACGCGCGCGTATCGGTATTGAAAGCGGTTGTTACGCAGGCTAGCTCAGCGATTCCCATGATGCCGTTGTACTTGTCCTTGCTCTTCAAGGTCATGAAAGAAGAGGGTACGCACGAGGGTTGTATCGAACAGGTTTATGGTCTCTACAAAGACAGTTTGTATGGCGGATCGCCGGAGATGGATCAGGAGGGCCGGTTGCGTGCGGACGCTAAAGAACTTAGTCCGGCGGTGCAGGGTCGCGTGCAGCAACTGTGGGATCAGGTGACTAGCGACAACCTCTATGAGCTCACCGATTTCGCAGGTTATAAGAGTGAATTTCTGAGGTTGTTCGGGTTCGGGATTGATGGCGTTGATTATGATGCTGATGTTGATCTTAAGGTCGACATTTCTGGCATCGAGCAGGGTTAGCTTCTCATCCGCCGAAGCCGCTTTGAGGTCGATGCGAAGTTGGTTTTCGTTCGCATTTGGGGTTGGGCGGAAAGGGGCGGGGTTGATGCCGGGTTGCACGGGTTCCGGCGTTAGCGGTCGGATTCATTGCCGGGTTGCTGCTTTGCAGGTCTTCGCGGATTTTATTCTGATTGATCTCTTTAGCTCTATTAGCCACTGCGCGTGGCGGCACGTCATTTCTGATATGACTTTCCGTGTCAAGCGTCGATGTTCAGATTTTTATTTCACTCATATTCGAGTGGGCGCTGCAATTTCCTGAGGGCGGCGTAGCAGTAAAACTCGA
>Ga0153932_1000131_pt1 | contig 37630 bp, 38 predicted proteins | sample TSNJ016MetaG_FD_102273 | JGI IMG/M metagenome (GOLD analysis project Ga0153932, IMG submission 102273) | Attine ant fungus gardens microbial communities from New Jersey, USA - TSNJ016 MetaG | ecosystem: Host-associated > Fungi > Mycelium > Unclassified | place: USA: New Jersey, Wharton State...
GATCCAATTGTTGTGGCTCGTCTGACCGAACTCGGCCGCAATCTTTACGGTACAGCCTTCCGCAGCCATAGTGGACGATGGGAACCTCTACCGGGCTCAGGCCCGCTCGATGAGATGGCTCAGGTCGTCGTCACGCTCCTGGAGCCTTATTTACAGCCAGATAATTATTAAACCTATTTAGGGGATGTTGTACTAGCCACCTTTGGCACGGTGCTGACGGGAGACTGCGTGGTGCCGTCGTTCACCAACCCGAACAATTTGTCGATAGTGACGGGCGCACCGCCATCCGTTCACGGCATCTGCGGAAATTTCTTTTTTGATCAGGAAGCGAAAGAGGAAGTCCTGATGAACGATGCGAAGTACCTTCGCGCGCCCACTATTCTTGCCGAGTTGGCTCGCGCCGGCCGGAGCGTTGCGGTGGTGACGGCAAAGGACAAACTGCGCAGCCTGCTTGGACATCAGCTCAAAGGGATCTGCTTTTCGGCTGAAAAGTCCGACGAGGTGAGCCTCGCGGAACATGGTATTGAAAACGTGGTGGCAAGGGTCGGCATGCCGGTGCCGCCCGTGTATAGCGCGGAGCTTTCGGAATTCGTTTTTGCCGCGGGACTCTCGTTGCTGACGAACGAGCGCCCCGATCTCATGTACCTGTCGACGACCGACTATGTACAGCACAAGTACGCGCCGGGCACGCCGCAAGCCAATGCGTTCTACTCAATGATGGACGGCTATTTCAAACGTTATCACGAGGAAGGCGCGGTATTGGCCATCACGGCCGATCACGGGATGAATGCAAAGACTGACTCCATCGGCCGGCCGAACATCGTATTTTTGCAAGACCTTCTGGACGCCCGATACGGCGCGCAGTTCGCGCGCGTGATCCTGCCGATTACAGACCCCTACGTGGTGCATCACGGCGCGCTTGGATCCTATGCAACAATTTATTTAAGCGATGTAGAACGCCGCCGCGAAGTCACGGAGTTTCTCACCGGCACTGCGGGTATTGAAGCGGTCTTTACGCGCTCGCAAGCGAGCCAGAAATTTGAAGTCCCCGAAGATCGGATTGGCGATCTCGTCGTGCTCGGAGAACGTCTGACGGCACTCGGCAGCGCTGCCGAGAAACACGACTTGTCTGGATTGACCGTGCCATTGCGTTCACACGGCGGGATGTCCGAGCAAAAAGTGCCGCTTATTTTCAACCGCAAAGTGACTGACCTCGATGGCGCCCGTCGTCTGCGCAATTTTGACGTTATCGATATCGCGCTCAACCACCTCGGTCAATAAAGTAACCGGCTAGCGCAGCGAAGACTGCGCGCCGCACGGAGACAGACATGCCCTCAGATACACCCTCAGACTTACCCGATGCTTTGCAATGCCAACCAATATATAAACTCGCCTCTTTTACCCAGTACAAATGGCGTGCGCTCATAGGCGTGACGTTCTGCTATCTCTTCTATTACACCGGACGCCAGACCCTGGGCTTTGCGGTTTCCGGCATCCAGCATGACTACGGTTTGTCAAAATACGAGCTTGGCTGGATCAGCGCGACCATGTTGTGGTGTTATGCGGGTGGCCAGTTCATCAACGGCAATCTCGGCGATAAACTCGGCGGCAAGGCAATGATGATCGCCGGTGCAGTTCTCTCGCTAGCGACGAACTGGGTCTTCAGCTTCGGTCACACATTCTGGTTTTTCCTGCTTGCATGGGGCGCGAACGGCTACTTTCAATCGATGGGTTTCGCGCCCGGCAGCCGCTTGCTGTCGAACTGGTGGGATCACACACATCGCGGCTTCGTGTACGGCGTCTATATCGGGTTTTCGGGATTTTCTTCCGTGCTCGCTTATGTCTTTCCCGTCCTCATTCTCGGCACGATGCATCTCGGCTGGATCTGGATTTTCAGACTCGCACCGCTTTCAATGCTACTCGGCGCACTGGTCTTGCTGCTGTTTGTATCGGAGCGTCCCGAAGACAAACAACTACATCCCGTTGAACCCGCAGGCGGCATCCCGCCGCCGGCCGTAGAGGATGATTTGACCAGCGCACAGCGGTATTCACTCGTGCTGCGAAACTGGAAGCTTTACATCACCGGGTTGGCCATTGGTTTTCAGAACGCAGCACGATACGCGTTAGTCGTCTGGGTGCCGGTACATTTTCTTGGCATGGACTGGAAGAACTCTTCAGCGCTAATTGATCCGAAGTGGATCACGGTCGCGTTGCCCATAGGGATGGCGCTTGGCTCACTATCGAATAGCTGGATCTCCGACGTGCTGTTTCAGGGGAGACGCTACGTTGCCATCGTCTGGTACATGGTGCTGGCGTCAACCACGGCGATCTTCATGGTGTTCGTGCCGCACGCAAGCATGCTCGCAATTGCCCTGCTGTTCCTGTGCGGATTTTTTGTCTTCGGCCCGGCGTCATCGTTCTGGGCGCTATGCCCGGATATCTTTGGACGCCGCGTTGCAGGCACGGCAACGGGCGTGCTCAATACCATGTCTTATATATTCGCCGGCATTGGCGAGCCGGTCATCGGCCACATGATTGACTCAACCGGTAATACGTCAATCATCTTTCCAATTGTCGCGGGACTGTGCGCGGCGAGCGCGGTCATGTCGATGCTGATCAGGCGCTGATGCAAGCAGTGGCGTGACGCCCCGCTCAAACGGGCCCTCATCAAAGCTCAATTGCGCCTGTTCAATGCTATCCCCATACTTTCCCGCCCACGATATAAGGGCCACGAATGGGTCCTGAAGCGTCCGCCCTAGCGGGGTGATCGAGTACTCAACCGCCACCGGCGGTCAACACGCTGAGCCCCGGTCCTATCGACACACCGATGTTCGACAACGTAAGCAACAAAATGCGGCTTTCGCTAACCAGTCGGATCCCATTGAACCGCTCAGGGCTGCCCGACGAGGTGGCGACTGCAGCGTTATTCCTCGCGTCCGCTGACGCCGGGGTTGTTCCGTTAGATGCTAAGGATAACGACGTTTAATGTAGGCGGCTAAGGTCGGTCGTAGAGCGAAGGTCCACGACTGGCGCACCCTCGCCTCGTGCTACCGCTTCGGGGCCAGCGTAAGCGTTCCACTTATCGGCGGACGCTTACGGTCCGCTTCCCTCACACAGAACCGACATGATCCCGCACGGCGCCGCTCTGTCCTTGCTGCTCGCCGAACTGCAGGGCAGCCAACTGCGCATAAAGCGGCGAGCTCAGAAGAAGCTCGGCGTGACGGCCTTGCGCCACAATGCGGCCGTGTTCCATCACCACAATGCAGTCGGCTTGCTGCACCGTAGCCAGCCGGTGCGCGATGACCAGCGTGGTGCGGTTCTGCGCGGCGTTATCGAGCGCCTTTTGCACCAGCCGTTCGCTTGCCGCATCGAGCGCGCTGGTGGCCTCGTCCAGCAGCAGGATGGGCGGATTCTTCAAAATCGCCCGGGCGATCGCAATGCGCTGGCGCTGTCCGCCGGAGAGGCGCACACCGCGCTCGCCCAGGAACGTGTCGTAGCCTTGCGGCAACTCGTCGATAAAACCAGCCGCAGCCGCCATCTCAGCAGCGCGCTGCACTTGCTCGAGTGTGGCCTCGGGCGCGCCGTAGCGAATGTTGTCCAGCACGCTGCCCGAAAAGATCACCGATTCCTGCAGCACGACCCCAATTTCCCTGCGCAACTCAACCAGCGGCACTTGCCGCGTGGCCACGCCGTTGATCAGAATGGCGCCGGCTTGCGGATCATAAAACCGCAGCAGCAGTTGAAACAGCGTGGTCTTGCCTGCCCCGGACGGTCCGACCAACGCGACATGTTCACCCGCGCGGACATCGAGTGAAAGACTTGAAAGCGCGGCGACGCCGGGGCGGGACGGATACGAGAAGCTGACGTTGTCAAAGCGGATGCCCTCGCCGCGAGTGGGCAACGGCACCGTCGTCTCGGCTTCCACCACGGGTGAGCGCGCCGAGAGCAGTTGCAGCAGCCGCTCAGTGGCGCCCGCGGCCCGTTGCAGGTCGCCCCATACCTCGGCAACGGCCCCGACCGCACCCGCCGTGAACACTGCGTAGAGGATGAACTGGGACAACTGCCCCGCCGTCATGCGCCCGGCGAGCACCGCCTGCGCCCCAAGCCACAGCACGAACACAATCGCCGTGAACACCAGCACGATCACGACCGCGGTCAACAAGGCGCGCGCCCGAATTCGCGTGAGCGCGGTTTCAAAAGCCAACTCCACCGCCCCGCCAAACCGCCGCGCTTCGAACGGCTCCTGCGTGTACGACTGCACCGTCGGCATCGCATTGAGCACCTCACCCGCGACCGCGCTGGCATTCGCTATCTTTTCCTGACTCGCGCGCGAAAGCCGCCGTACGCGCCGGCCGAATATAACGATCGGTGCGACCACTACAACCAGCGTGCCGATAATGTAAGCCGACAGCACCGGACTGGTCACCGCCAGCATCGTCACGCCGCCGGTAAGCAGGAAGAAATTGCGCAATCCCAACGACAGGCTGGTGCCCACTACCGCCTGGATCAACGTGGTGTCGGCAGTGAGCCGCGACAGCACCTCGCCAGTCTGCGTCGTCTCGAAGAACTGCGGACTCATCTCCAGCACGTGGTCGTAGACCGCACGCCGCAGGTCAGCCGTCACCCGCTCGCCCAGCCAGGATACAAGGTAGAAACGCGCCGCCGTGGCGCCGGCCAGTATCAGCGAGACAAAGAAGAGTGCGAGGAAATATCGATCGATGTGCGCCCGGTCGCCACTGGCGAAACCGCGGTCGATCAGGTATTTGAATGCCACCGGCAACGCCAGCGTGGCACCCGCCGACGTCACCAGCGCGAGGAACGCGAGCGCCCAACGCCCGGCGTAAGGCCGCAGGAACGGAAACAGCGCGAATAGAGGACCTATGGCCCGCGAAGGCGGAGACTGTGAAGGCGGTAAGGACGGGACAGCATCTGGCATGGTGATTCCAAGTGGATCGAAGGGCTCCTCGATTGTGCCAGTGCCGCAAGTTCGAAGACGGAATAGTCAAAGCCAGACGCCGATTGTTCGAGCGTGTATTCCGCGGCGTCAGCTCCATGAAACTATCTGCCGCGTGGTTGCCGCGACAGCTCATCTGGTTCAAGATCGAGTCGACTTATCCGGAACGAGCCATTCTCATGACAGACAATCCCGATCCCGACAAACTCAAGGGCCCCGGTGGCCTGACGCTACGCGAGATCCATGAACAGGTTCAGAAGAGCCTCGAACGCGATCGCAAAGAGCAGGCAACGCGCAACGCCGTCGCGCCGCCGAAAGGCAGATGGCAACGTTGGGTGCGCTACGTGTGGGGCCGCAGCGGCCGGCGCTAGCGATCGTTTAATCACAGATGCAGTGGCCGCAAAATTTCGAGCCCGACGATGGGACCACAACAGGTCCGCGTCGGGCTCAACTACCAAACTACCAATCTACCGATCTATCAATCGCTCATTCAGATCAGCGCATTCCGCCACTCGCGACAATGTGTTCGCCCGTCAACCAGCGCGAGTCGTCCGACGCCAGAAACACGGCGATCGACGCGATATCGTCCGGCTGGCCCAATCGTCCGAGCGGGGTCTGGGTGAGCGCCCATGCGTCGAGGTCGGACCCGATTATCCCTGCGCTATGGGTACCTTCGGTCACCACTACGCCAGGATTGATCGAGTTCACGCGAATTTTACGCGGCCCGAGTTCGCGCGCCAGCACGCCGGTAATCGCATCGACCGCGCCCTTCGTGCCGCTGTAGACGGCACTCGCCGGCGGCGTAATGCGGCTGACGACCGAACTGACATTGATGATGCTCCCTCCTTCACCCAGATGACCCGCGGCCGCTTGTGTCGTAAGCAGCACGCCTAGCACGTTGGTGTTGAACTGCTTGTGGAAGTGCTCTTCAGTGATCTCTTCGATCGTCGAGAATTCGTAGATCCCTGAATTGTTGACCAGGATGTCGAGGCGACCAAAGTTTTCGATGGCCGCGTTGATAATGCCCTTCGCGTCCGCTGCCTTCGACACATCGCCGCCGACCGTAACTGCCCGGCCGTCGGCCGCCGTAATTGCTGCTACAACAGCATCGGCACCCGCTTTGCTGCTTGCATAGTTGACGACTACCGAAGCGCCTTCTGCTGCGAGTGCCTTGGCAATAGCAGCGCCAATACCCTTGGATGCACCTGTAACAACAGCTACCTTACCTGTGAGCTTGCTCATGATCGTTTCCTTGAAGAGATTGGCTACCGGAATCGACTGGTTGTTTTTGCGACCAATCGATTTGCGTTGGAAGGAATGTAGAGATCTCTTCGGCCGCGATAAAGCGGCGCAAAACGAATTGACTGGATGGATTTGACGAACAATTGAAGCTCAGGATATTTTGACCGAGAGTTCCGTCCCGCCTTTGATGGGCAATTTGACAGACAGAAAGCCGTTTGAAGGATCTCGAATGAATTCCATATAGTCCGGCTCGCCGTTATCGTTCATCAAAAATCCGCCGATCCGAATCTGCGGCGCCACGATTTCGATAACCTGCCGGGCGAGCGATGGTCCCGACCCTAGCGGCCAACCATCGAAGAGCGCGAAGTCAACCGGACCGCCAAGATCCTTCAGCGTCTGCCGTCCGTCGCCCTCGCGAATGTCCACATAGCGGCTCAATCCCGCTTCGTCGATATTGCGTCTTGCGGTCAGCACCTTCGAAGGAACCAGTTCGGAACCGATCACCGTTCCCCCGCCGTTATCACGCATTGCTGCAGCGAAATAGAGCGTCGACAATCCGACCGAAGTCGCGAACTCCACCACTCTCGTTGCACGCATAGCGCGGCAAAGCAGGTAGATCAGATCGCCTTGGGCAGGGAATATCGAAAAGCCGTAGTCGGCATAGTCAGCGGGATCACAGCTCGGATTGGCACGCGGACCGCCATCTTCCGGATAGCGCTGCGACGCCCATACCCGGTCGATTACAGCATTGACCTGTGGATCCTGAAGAGGACTTTCGCCCTTGGGCGTTCTGGCTTCACGAAGAAATTTTTCTATCGCTTCTACGTTCGATTCGGCGTTCATCAGTCAGGCCTCTGGTGAAAAACTAAAGGAATGTCATGTCCGGAAGTTGGGACCGTTGTGCAGGTCGCTGGGAATGAAGACGTTTCGAGCGCAAGAATATTGTGCGAACGACGAGGATTAATTGACTGGCAGCTCGCACCGCCTACGCTGTAATTGAAGGCTTACATGCGCCCAAAATTCGGCGCACACTGACATTACTGTCCGCTAGCAGACTTCCGTTAGGTACCTTGAATAGTCTGGACGCCCGTCGCGCTCAGTAAGAGCGTCGGGGCCGAAGCGTTCTTTGCGTCAGCCGTTCCGCAATACCTTCATACCGTTCGCGCTTTTGTTTGCTTATGTCTTAGCGTATGGGCTCTTTGCGTCCTGCTCACACTGTTGCTTACAAAGCAGATTCAACACAGGTCAATCTGGCTGTCGGGAGAACACAAAAATGAACCCTACTCTGCTAGCGAAACGCGGATTAATACGTCCTGCAATGGCGCTCCTTTCCTGCTGCATAGCGATGTGGTCCGCGATGACGTACGCGCAAACCATCCAGCCCGGCGCGCTCTATCCGGTCGGGATGAAACAGATGGAATACGTCGACACGGCGCAGGGCAACCGCCATCTGGCGCTCACGCTGTTCTATCCAGCTTTACTTAGCAATGCCGACAAGCCCATGCACATGGTTTTCTTCACTAACCTGCACCTCTACAAGAACGCCCAGGTGGTGTCCGACAATGTAAAGCGTCCACTCATCATGTTCTCGCACGGGCATGGCAGCAACGGACTTTACTATGCATGGTTTGCGGAATATATGGCATCGCACGGATATATCGTCGCTACGCTTTATCACTATCGGGCCAACACGTACGACGCAACAATCATGTACACGAGGAGCAAGCTCTGGCAGCGCCCTGTCGACATCAGCAAGGACATCACGTTCCTCTTGAACGATAAAGCCTGGGGACCGCATATCGATCCAAACCGGATTGGTGTTGCCGGCCATTCACAGGGTGGCTTCACCTCGCTCTGGATTGGCGGCGCAATGGTGAACGCGGACAAGTACCTCGCCTACCAGCGCGCCTGGAAAAATAACGAGCTTGTGCCCGCGTCACTGCGCAAGGACTTGCCGCTCGACGCCGGGCCGGCGCTCAAGGTGGCCGACAGCCGCGTCAAGGCAGTGTTCGCGATGGCGCCGGGCGACTTGCCGGGTTTCGGAATGGACGAGCAAGGGGTTGCTCAACTGAAGGTGCCCGCCTATATCATCGTGGGCGCGAGGGACACGCAAGCGCCGCCTAAAGATAATGCCGAATTCGCGGCGAAGTACGCTCCCCACGCACAGCTTGATGTGATGCCGGGCCTTGTCGACCATGAAATCTTCGCTAACGAATGCGATCAGGATGGAAGGGATACGTGGCCGGAAGCATGTATCGATGCGCCCGGCGTAGACCGCACCAGCTTGCACGCGTACATCGGGAATGCTGCGCTGAAGTTCTTCGATACCAACCTCAAGGTTCAGCGAAACTCGCTAAACTAGTTGACCGACAACAATGAGCGACGGCCTGCCGCCTTCGGTAACTCATCGCGCTAGAGCTGAGCCTCAATAGCGGCCTTGTCAATGACCGACCATACTCGTTCGATCTTTCCTTCGCGAAATTGATAAAACACATTTTCTGTGAAGGAAACTTTCTTTCCGTTCACCGGCAGGCCAAGAAAATTTCCCTTCGGGCTACAGATGAATTCCAATCGGCTGGCGACATGAGACGAATCGGCAATCAGCAGATGAATGTTGAATTGCAGGTCGGGAATATCGCTAAAGTCTTTTTCCAGCATCTCGCGATAACCTGACAAGCCTAACTGCCGGTCGTTGTGGTACACGTCGCCGTGAACAAACTGTCCCAACTGGGGCCAGTCCTGCGCGTTCAGGCACGCAATGTAGCCTCGATAGACGGTGGAAAGGTCGTTTTCATTCATGGCAATAACCCTATCTTTTTAAAAGACTCTTGCCCCAAAATAGCATGAGTTGAAATCCACCACCTACCGCTATGAACTCGCCACCTTCCGGAACCGAACCGCTAATCGAAGGCTTAAGTGCCATCACGTTCTCCACGCGCGATATGCGGCGCGCCGTGCACTTCTATCAGGCGTTGGGGTTCCCGCTATTGCACGGCGGCGAGAACGAACCGTTTACTTCATTCGCCGCGGGCGGGTCGTTTCTCAACCTGACCGTAGAGACGCATGGTCCGATCAACTGGTGGGGCCGGGTGATCATCTATGTGTCGGAAGTCGATGCGATGTATCACAAGGCGCTCGCAGCCGGATTTAAACCTGCGTTCACACCGCGCGACGCACCTTGGAATGAACGCTATTTCCATATCGTGGACCCGGACGGACACGAACTCAGTTTCGCCCGGCCATTGAGTTGAACGTGAGTTGGCCGCGTGATGGTGGTGCGGCGCCGGCGTCACCAATCCGGTATGCGAAATGGACGTACGTCCCAGCGGCCTTTGGCACCACGTGATGCGCGTTCCTGACGGACATGAACTCCACATGAATTTCGTCTTTATCGACGTCGACAAGCCGAATAGATTGGCATGGAGAAATGCCGGGAACGGCGAACAAAGCGATGGGCCGCCGTCCGCGATCATTACCGTCACCTGTTACGAACCGAATTCCGCGACATCTGGCGACATAGTTTACGCATGGTTTTTAACCGGACCGCACATTACATTAGCTTCACCCGACGCGACAACGGCCTTCTCCCGCAAAGATGCGTCCAATCTCAACCGGTTATCTGTCCATCATGGTTACCACTGGAAAAATCGCTCTTTGCGCGACGTTGTTCGTCATCGCCGTCTCGCTGATCGAGGCATGCATACTCACCCGCAAACAGCGCAATAGCGCGATGCCTTTCGACTGGCATGAAGTATGGATTTCACTGGCCGATGTGGCGGGTCGCAAACTGCTCGCACTGCTACCGCTTTCGCTCGCGACGCCGATTTTCGCGCTTGCCTGGGATCATCGGATTTTCACCGTCACGATCAATAGCGCGCTGATGGTGTTCCTGCTCTTTATCGGCCAGGAGTTTTGCTACTACTGGTACCACCGCGCGTCGCACTGCATTCGATTTTTCTGGGCGACGCATGCCGTTCACCACTCGCCGAATCAACTGACGCTTTCGTCCGCATACCGGCTTGGGCTGACCGGAAAGCTGACCGGTTCAGCGATGTTTTTCGCACCGCTTGTATGGCTTGGCGTGCGTCCGGAAATCGTGCTGGCGACGCTAAGTTTTAATCTGCTTTATCAATTCTGGCTGCATAACACGTGGACCCCGAAACTCGGCTGGCTCGAATATGTGTTCAATACGCCATCTGCACATCGCGTGCACCATGCATCGAATACCGACTATCTCGATGCGAACTTCGGCGGCGTGCTCGTCATATTCGACCGCTTGTTCGGCACGTATGTCGAAGAACGCGCTGATGAACCGTGCCGTTACGGTCTCACGACACCCACGCGCTCTCGCAATCCGTTGGTCGTCGAGTTCGAACACTGGGTCAGCCTTGCCCGAGATGTCGTGACGGCGGGCAGCGTGCGGACTGCGATTCGTTATGTGATGCTGCCGCCGGGCTGGCGCGCTGACGGTGCAGGCGAAACAACCGAAGCGCTGCGTCAAAAAAACCTCGCCGCACGCCGCGCGGTTCCAGCCAGCACGCAGGGACGGTGACGGGTTTTCCAAAAAAGGCAAGCCACGCAGTCAGCGCTTTTCTTAATGCATAAGGGCTGGTAATCCAGCCCTTATGGAAGTCTCACATTTCTACTCGTATCCATGTCTTCGCTTATCGACGATGGATAGGAATTCTTAGGTCGCTTCTTCTATCCTGCGATTCAAAGAATGCGGCCTGTGGGCTCGACTCCAACACGCGACGAACCTCTGTTGGTTATTCAAGAATACAGAGCAGTCGGCGCAGCGCAACCGGTCGGAGCTAGCGCTGCGCCATTTGAACCACGTACCTGCAACTGCAACAACGTGGTGTCAAACCCCACCACACCATGTTAAACAGGCGTCTGGTCGCTTAGGATGCTTGCGTCTAACGTTGCGGCGTCTAACGAAATGACAGGCACCGCGGTAGACCGGCCCACAAATCGTTTAGAAAGAAAATTGCGTACCGGCTCTTCAACGAATTTCGTCAAGATGATCGCGCTCACAATCGTAATGGCGCTTGCTACCAACATCGGCGCCGGCGCGGACGCGTTCGGTGTTCCCGTGACCATATATACCGCCTGTCCTATGGGGTAATGAAGCAGGTAAACAGGATACGAGAGCCATCCAAGGAATCGGGCTATTTGTATTTCAACCGGGGACGTGCACTGAACCGTCGACCCGAACAATACCAACCACGGCGCGACGCAGAAAATAATAAGCATCGGATACAAGCCGCGCAGCGACATGGGGAATAAGAACAAAACCAGTACCAACGCGTACAGCACGTAGATGTTTGCAAACACCCGAGGCACCATTGCCCTCACCGGTTTGGCGCTCGCACTTTTAACGTTGTACAAAAACACGCCTGCCATAAACCCGAACGCGATCCGGAAAAACCCGCCGTCAAGCCTGCTGCTGGACCAGCCTTGCTCGAAATCAGCAAACCCGTGACCATGCGTTTCAACGACCGTCAGTGCGCTGAATACGACGAACATGACGGCGCTGAAGACGATTATTTTGAATATCGACCGAGTACTCAGGCGCACAACAAACGCGAACGCGAGACTTGCGAGCACCTCGAAGAACAGCGACCACGCCGGTGGGTTACTGGGAAAAATGGCGGCTATGGTGAGTTGCGCCGGCGGTACCGACTGAATGCTGGTCATGCTGGCCGCGCCGAAATCGCCGAGATAGGGAGCGAGAAAAAAATTATCGAGCGTCGCGGCGGCAACATTTCGGACCGAATAGTTCGATAAACCTACCGCTCCCGCCTCGATAAAAACCGGCAGCGCGATCAGCAAGGAAATCAGCAACATTGGATACAGGCGGATCAGGCGCCTGCTCACATATTCAGTACTTGTCATGCCGTTCAAGAGGCGCGCACCGTAAGAATGTGCGATGACGAAACCGCTCAACATGAAGAACAGATCGACCGCTTCATAAGCGTTTTTGAAGACCGTTTCCTGGCTGAAGTGGGAGATCATTACTGCGATAGCGGCAACGCCTCTCAGCCCGTCGAGCGCGTCAAATCTATTATGTGTCGCGGACATTCGTTGGCCTTTTTATTTTTTGGAGACGAATAAACAATCCTGATTTTTTTCGTTTTTACCGCCATTTACATCCCTCAATCTAGCATTGGTAAAAACGACCTGATGTGCGCTGCGGCACGCATCTTACGAACCAAAATTGGATTTGGACCATTCTCTAAAACGCGGCCGGCCAACATTCGCGTGAGCGGTCGGCTGTGAGCGACGCGTTCGAGTGCGACAGGTGCGTCGCTATTGCGTGCCGGCTCGGTGTATCACGAACGTTTCGGTGCGAGAGCCGTAGTGCTTCGTGACTTCGGCATCGGTCATCAGTCTGGACGACTTCAGGATTGGACCCGTCGCTGCATAGAGTCGATCGGGATCGGGACCGTACATATACAAATAGCCATCATTGCCGTCTATATGAAACTCAGTCTCGCCAAGCTCGCCAGCGCCCGCACGCTTTATCGCACGTTCTAGCCGATGCTCCAGCGCGCTTATTTTCTGGCGGTCCTTGGGGTAGTAATCGAAATGAACCATCATTACCGGCCCCGGCGGTCTTTGTGACTGCTCCGAAGCCGTTACATTGCCAACGAACAATGCAGCACACAAAAGCGTAATGAATGTTCTTCTCACCATGGGCACGATATCGCTGACGAAAAATGACCTTCAATTGTCGACGATGTAATCAATCCCGTCGAGTGTCGCCGCCGTGCCAGCAACGTTTGAATTGTTGGACCCTCTGCATGTCGCGCTACACTGAAGACCAAGCCGCCCGTCGGAGGAAACCATGACAGACCTTGACCCTGACACCACTTTTCGGGGCTTGCCCCTCACTCCTGAGCAGAACGCGGAAGTGAGGCATTACATTAAATTGCAGACGCAGCGTGGCTTGCCTTGGGACACGTTGGAGCTAAGTGCAATGCTTAAGGACATGTTGCAACCCCCGGGCGACGAGAACGACGAATTCGACGAGTTAGACACCTCGGCAGACGAGACAAAAGCGGCCGCCGAGCGCGCTATGGGATCCGTTGAGGAAGAGATGGATTCCATCGAGGCGAGCGAGGAATGGCATGCCGCAATGGAGTCGGAAATCATGAAAGGGCCCAGGCGATAGAGGCATGCAGCCTCGATTACGAAATCGCCCTCATTGCTGTCAAGGACTACCGCAACCAGGTCTTCTGACAATCGCGCGAAAGCAATATCGAACGCCAGGAATTCATTCCGCTGCCATCACGGGCGCTATTTCGATCAAGGACCTGAGCCGTTCCTGATCGACCGGTGTCGCCGGGTTGTAGACAATCATTTGAAGATCCGGCCGCCCATCGACCGCGAAGGACGAGTATTCCAGCGAGATCGGCCCGAGCACCGGGTGGCGCAAGTGCTTGACCCCTTCGCCGTGAGTCTGCACCTCGTTGTCCTGCCACATGGCGGCGAACTCGGGACTTGACCGGCACAGTTCATCGATAAGCGGCGCCACTTCAGCGTCAGCGCCTGCGCGGGTGGCATCGATTCGGAAAGCGCTCACCACGAAGCGGGCTACGCTTTCCCAATCGAACTGCGCAGCACGCACGCGCGGATCGCAGAAGATCATGCGCAGAATGTTGCGTTGCTTGGGTGGCAGGCTGCCGTAGTCGGTGAGCACGGCCGCCGCCGCCCGGTTCCAGGCGACCACGTCCCACGTCGCCGTCCTGACGATCGCCGGGCTATAGGGCAGCGCCTCGAGCAGGCGCTGCAACCGTGGCGTGATCGCGTCACCGCCGCGATAGCGGACCTCAGGCGGATGACCAAGGCCGAGCAGGAACACGTGTTCGCGCTCGACTTCAGTCAGCATCAGCGCGCTCGCGATACGGTCCAGCACCTCCGCCGACGGATTACCGCCGCGCCCCTGCTCAAGCCACGTGTACCAGGCTGCACTGATATTCGCGCGCTGCGCCACCTCTTCCCGGCGCAATCCCGCCGTCCGCCGCCGGCTACCGGAGAAACCGAAGGTCGCGGGATCGAGCTTCGTCCGCCGGTTCTTCAGATAGCTGCCGAGCCGGTTGTCGTTCGCGCGTGAGCTCTCGTTCTCGTGGGGCATGTGCAACCTGTTAGACGTATACCTGAATAATGTAGTCACTTTAACAGGATGATTTTATCTCGTACAACGAGGTTCGACGAAGGAATGCAGCTACCGACCAGCGCGGATTCTGCTATTTCCAGAGCCTTACAAAAGCGCGGCGCCTGACCCGCGACGCTGGACGCTAAGCAGAAAATCCGCCTTCCCACTCGCGTCGATCCCGAGAATTGACTAACCTTGTCAAAACATTCCGCAACGGAGTCTTGGCATTAGCAAAGCACCCGCTCGCTCTTGCCGGACTCCCTGACAAATCGAGAATATTCATCCGATGCCCACCGACATTCCAGAGCCCCAAGCCGTTTGCGATTCCATCTCCCGCAGCGCGATCTTCCTGGTCGCCACGCTTAAAGCCGGTCCCGACAGCGCGAGCACGGTACGCGCGTTATGCGCTGACGTCGCCGCTCTGGTTCGTGCGGTCGGTACTCGCGCGCCTACGGCCAACCTCTCGTGCGTCTGCGGTTTTGGCTCAGACGGCTGGGACACGCTTTTCGGTGCGCCACGCCCCGCGAATCTTCACGCCTTCCGCGAGTTTGGCGAGGGCAAGCGCCGCGCTATCGGGACGCCGGGCGATATCCTGCTGCACATCCGCGCGGACCATATGGATCTCTGCTTTGAGCTCGCCTCCCTGTTGATGGAGCGCCTGCGCGACGCGGTCTCGGTCGTCGATGAAGTCCATGGCTTTCGCTATTTCGACCTGCGCGACATGGTGGGTTTTGTCGATGGCACGGAAAACCCGAGCGGCCGCGAGGCAGTCGAGTTCGCCCTCATCAGCGATCAGGATCCGGCATTTGCGGGTGGCAGCTATGTGATGGTGCAGAAGTATCTGCACGACATGGTGGCTTGGGAATCACTGCCAGTCGAGGCGCAGGAACGTATTATCGGCCGCAAGAAATTGTCCGATGTCGAGCTCGCCGATGGAGTCAAACCCTCGTCTTCGCATAGCTCGCTAACGACCATCGAGAAGGACGGCAAGGAAGTGAAGATCCTGCGTCACAACATGGCATTCGGCCGTCCAGGCGCGGGTGAGTTCGGGACGTACTTTATTGGTTATGCGAGTGCGCCTGAACCCATCGAGCAGATGCTCGAGAACATGTTTGTTGGACGCCCTCCGGGCAATTACGACCGGCTTCTCGATTACAGCCGCGCGGTCACGGGCGGCCTGTTCTTTGTTCCATCCGCGTCCATGCTTGAAGACCTCGCGGATCGCGATCCGCAGGCTTCGAAGGAAGAATCACCCTCGGCTGGGTGATCGCTGACCACGCAACGGCTTGTTGCGTGCGTCGCCTGCAGAGTGTGTCGACACTGCATTTTGCCCCGCAAGAATGATCCCTTGCGGGGCAATCCATACAAGCAGATTACCTAGACAAAACTCCCGCATCAGAAGCTTATTGAAAGAAATCAGGAATACTTAAGTAAGCAAGCGCCATGAAAGCCGCATGCGAACGCATCAGCCTTTCTTCTTCTCTGCAGCAAGCTTACAAACCCCGTCAACTATAGGTCCGCTGCCGGTCCGCTCTTGTCATCTGCACGACACCTGCCCCCGTCACGATGGCCATCTGGCATCGCACATTCTCTGCGAAGGATTCGCTTCGACCATCGAAGGCGACATGGTGCATGTGCTAAGCCTCAACTAAGCCTCAGTTAAGCGACTACGCCCGCGAGTAACTATTCTCCAGCGTCTTATCGCCATCGAAAACAATAGCCGCAATCGCACCAGGAGCGAGACATGCATGATGTGGCAGATTCCGACAGGTTACAGAGCAACGGTGTGAAGTCGGTCCAGCAGTACATCGATGAACATCCGATGTGGCCCGACGGGACACGCCTCCCATCGGTGCCCATGACCGCGATGCAATGGCGCATCTGGGCGCTGGCCGCAGCGGGAAAGTTCTTCGAAGGGTTCGTGGTTTTCATGACGGGGGTCGCACTCCCGCTGATCTCGCGCGAGTTCGGCATCAGTGCGGCGCAGAACGGTTTCATCAGCGCCGCGAGCCTGATGGGCATCCTGGTCGGAGCGGTGGGACTGGGGGGCATGTCCGACTACTTCGGGCGTAAACGGATGTTCATCGTGGAGATGATCATCTTCGTGGCGTTCCTGGTGCTGCTCGTTCTTTGCACCAACTTCACATCGCTCGTGATCTGCCTTTTTGGACTTGGCGTGGCGCTCGGTTGTGATTACCCGACCGCGCACATGATCATCTCCGAAAGCATCCCTAGCAGCAGTCGGGGCAAGCTCGTGCTGGCAGCGTTCGGCTTCCAGGCGTTGGGCGCGCTCGGCGGCACGGCCGTGGGCTTCCTGGTGCTCTCGACCATCCCGACACTCGATTCATGGCGCTGGATGTACGGCACCGCGATCATCCCGGCGCTGGCGGTAACCATCGGCCGCTTCTACATCACGGAAAGCCCGAGCTGGCTGCATATTCGCGGCGCGGTCGACCGCGCGGAAGCCGCTGCGCAGCGATTGCTAGTGCGCAGCCCGCAGTACCCGACAAGTATTGCGCTGTCGCGCGAACTGGAAATGGCCGCCACAGGCCACGGCGGCAACAAGAGCTTTGCCGCGCTGTTCGCGCGGCGTAACCTGCGCGCCACCATCCTGGCCTCGGTACCGTGGTTCCTGCAGGATCTCGGCACGTACGGCATCGGCATCTTCACGCCGACCATTCTCGCAGCAGCGTTCGGCAGCAAACCTGACCATGTCCGAAGCATCAGCGACCTGATACTGAACGACATACTTGCGGCCAAGGGCTCAGCCCTCATTACCCTGCTGCTGATTGTCGGCATCATCTTCGCGGTCATCCTCGCGGACAAGGTCGGACGGATCTGGCTGCAAGTGATTGGTTTTATCGGTTGCGCGGCAGGCCTCCTGATTGCTTCGTTATCCGATGGATTTGAAGGATCGACGAAGACGGTGGTGATTTTCGCCGGCTTCATGCTCTTCAATTTCATGACCAACCTGGGCCCGAATGCACAAACCTATCTGCTCGCAGGCGAAGTGTTTCCAACGGCCATACGCGGCACCGGAGCCGGGTTCGCGGCGGCTGTCGGCAAGATCGGCGCGGTCGCGACTGCGTTCCTGTTTCCCATTCTGCTCACGGGCATTGGCACCGGTCCGCTTCTCTACATTCTCGTGGGCACATCGATTCTCGGCGCCGTGGTGACGTGGATCTTCCGCATCGAGACAAACGGCGTGAGCCTTGACGACATTGGACGATAGATCTAACAACAGGCACGCGCTCACAGACCGCCACGATGTTCCCCACACAAGAGATGGTTTCCCCGTATCGCGACGGAGACGTGCATGACTAAGCAACATAAAAACACGGCACGGCGGATGCGCCCGCACCGGTTCGCAGCCCTGCCGCTGTGCATGGCTGCGTTCGGCTTGATGACGAGCGCATTGGCCAATGCACAGGACCTCACATTGAGCGAAACCGGCTCGACCTTGATGTATCCGCTCTTCATCACATGGGTGGCCGAGTACACGAAGACTCATCCCGGCGTTCATATTACGGTGGGCGAGACAGGCTCCGAGGCCGGCATCCAGCAAGTGCTCGCTGGAAAGGTCCAGATAGGTGCTTCGGACGCCTATATGACCGACGCCGACATGCGGCAACACCCGCAGATCATCAACGTCCCGCTGGCCATTGCCGCGCAGACGGTCAACTACAACGTGCCCGGTCTCAACACGACGCACCTCAAGATGGACGGGCCGGTGCTCGCCGGCATCTACACGGGCGAGATTCGCAACTGGGATGCGCCGCCGATCGCCGCACTCAATCCAGGCGTAGCGTTGCCGCATAACCCGATCGTGCCGATCCATCGCGCCGAGGGCTCCGGAGATACCTTCGTGTTCACCCAGTTCCTGTCATTCTCGACGCCGAATTGGGAAAGCAACCAGGGATATGGCACGTCGATCTCGTGGCCGAGCGTGCCGGGTAGTGCGACTGCAACGGGCAACGCGGGCATGCTGCAGGCGCTGCAGACAACGCCTTATTCGATTGGTTATGTCGGCGTTAGTTTTACTGACAAGCTGACCGCTGCGCATCTCGGCACCACCGCGCTCAAGAATGGAGCGGGCGAATTTGTTACGCCAAGCAAAGACGCGATCACGGCAGGCGCCGCTTCACTGGGTCCGCGCACGCCGGCTGATGAACGCTTGAGCCTGGTGTTCGCGCCGGCATCGGGCTCGTATCCGCTCGTCAATTACGAGTACGCGGTTGTTTCGACGAAGCAACCTGACGCCACCACTGCGGCCGCGCTGCGCAGGTTCTTGCTCTGGTCGATCGTGCCGTCCGAGACCAATGAGGCCTACCTCGATACGGTGCACTTCATTCCGCTGCCACCGCACACGTGGGAGTTGAGTCAGGCACAGGTTCAATCAATCAAGTAGCAGCGCATGCAAGCATCAATCACTAATCGTAGACAAGTGACTGCATCCGGACAACGCACTCGAACCTCGTGCGTTGTCCGAAACATCTGATCCAAACCAAATCAATCAGTGGCCGCTGTGCAAATGCGCTGCCTTCTTGGCTGCGTGTTCAGCGTGCTCGCCCGCATGCAACCCGTGACCATGCGCCAGGTGAGCATGGTGGCTTGCACTCTCGTGGTCGCCTGCTTCGGCGTGCTTGGCTGCTTCGCGATGATGCTTCGCGGCCGAATCGAGGTGCTTGGCTGCTTCGTGATGATGGTGATGAACTTCGTGTTGATCGCTCATGGAAGTCTCCGGTATTTGCAACGGGGCTCAATCCACAATAGGAATGAGCATCACCACGATAGTTAAATGCGGTGTCACTTGCGTGAACTCCATGGGGGAATTGTTGAGGCGCCGTAACCGGAGTTTACGAGGCTCGTTTACCAAGCGCTAAGCTCATCGCGCACCTCATGCATAGCGCGCAAGAAACATGTCAGCGGCGGATTCCGCTACTTGCTTTTGTTCACGCTTGCTTAACGGAGACTGCCCCATTGTCACTTGCGGCCAGAAAGCAAACGCCTTGACGAGAGCCTGCAATTGCAGCGAAGCGAACACGGGGTCCGATGTCTTGAGCCGGCCATCGGCAGTCGCTGCGCGAATCCATACGGTCAGGTCTTCTTCGCGCTCACCCATGCGCGCCACCATGTCGCGCGCACGCTCCGGCGAATGAATGCCCGCCGCTATTGCGACGCGCGCGAGCGACAAGAAAGCCTCGTTATTTAAAAGACTCAGCTTTTTAAGCAGCAATTGCAGCAACTGCGCGCGCAACGGCTGCGAGTTGGAATAAGCAGGCGCCTCGCCCGTATCACTCGAGTCCCACAACTGCCGCAGGATGGCTGCGAACAGCGCTTCCTTGCTTGGAAAATGGTTGTAGACCGTGCGCTTCGATACGCCCGCGCGGGCTGCAACGCGGTCCATGCTGGTGGCGTCGAAACCCGCGGCGAGAAATTCTTCAATAGCCGCAGCGATCACAGCGGCGCGCTTGCGATCGGTGAGACGTGGCAGGTTGGTGGTGGAGTCGGCAGTCGTATTCATCGATAAATTTTACACCAGGTAGTTTACTTTTTTCTACGATAAACTACACTGTGCAGTCTACTTTCCCTACTTTCGAAATTGGGACGCCATTACATGACATCGTTCACCGGTTCTATCCGCCGTGCCTTGGGGCTAACAGCGGCGCAACGCGGCCGCGAATCATTTGACTCGTCAACGCAGCACAATGGCGAGCGCTTCCGTAATGTCAGCCCTCGTCCCGTGGAAGGAATCGGAAAGACCCTGGGCATTGCATGGAATCTGTTGTTCAAGAAACCCGCCGGTACTGTGCCATCAAGCCCTCTGCCTGTCGATGCGCTGACGCGCGAACAGCTTGACGCGGCGCCGGATCGCAGCTTGTTTCGCCTCGGGCATTCAACCATGTTGCTCAAACTGCGGGGTCAATTCTGGCTGACCGATCCGGTCTTCGCCGAACGTGCGTCGCCGTTCAAACGGTTTGGTCCAAAACGCTTTCATGCCCCGCCCATTGCGCTCGCTGACCTGCCGCCACTGCGTGGCGTGATTCTGTCCCACGACCATTACGACCATCTGGACCGCGAGACGGTCCTTGCGCTCGCGAACACCACGGGCGTCTTTTTGACGCCGCTCGGCGTGGGCGATCGGCTCATCGAATGGGGCATCGACGCGTCGAAGGTTCGTCAGTTCGACTGGTGGCAAGACGTTGAGATCGACGGCATCACTTTCACGGCAACGCCTTCGCAGCATTTCTCGGGCCGCAGCCTCTTCGATGGCAACAGCACCTTGTGGGCATCGTGGGTTATCGTCGACGCCGATCTGCGCGTGTTCTTCAGCGGCGATACAGGCTACTTCGACGGCTTCAGGACGATCGGCGAACGGCTGGGTCCATTCAACGTAACGATGATCGAGACGGGTGCCTACGACGCCCAATGGCCGTACGTGCACATGCAGCCTGACCAAACCGTGCAGGCCCATCTCGATCTGCGCGGCGACTGGCTGATGCCGATCCACAACGGCACGTTCGATCTCGCGATGCATCGCTGGCAGGATCCGTTCGAGCGCGTGACGGGGCTCGCCGCCGCAAGTGGCATTCTGCTCACGACGCCGCGCATGGGAGAGCGGCTTGACCTGGCCGCGCCGCACCGCGGTCAGCGGTGGTGGCGCGAGACAGCGGACGTCGTGCAAGAGCCGAGGACAACGCGGCGATGGTTCTCATGCCGCAATGCAAGCGAAGTAAATTCGCAGGGCTAAGCATTCACTGATCATTCAACGAAGCTCGCCGTCAAATACAGCTACGACCCCGGCGTCCATCGATAAACAATGAGATTGGACTGGTTGTAGTTGTCCTTCGTGACCACGTACTCGCCGGTCGACCGCAGATATGACCTCAGGCCATACATTGAATCGACGTTATTGCCTACGTCCACGGCAGCGGGGTTGCTATTGGTGAAGGTCGTGTCCAGGTTACCCGTGGAGAGATTGAAGGCGTCAATGTTAGGCACGGTTCCTACATACCCGACGAACAGATAGTTGCCGGCGGCCGTGATCGATTTCGGATTGGGGCTGGTCAGGTTGATCACCGGATTCGGTGCGCGCTGGTTACCTGCAAGCCAGCCGTGATACACCTCGACCCGTGTTCCTATCGAGGTCCAGTCTGTACTTCCGACTATGCCTTGCGCCAGGATCATGGTGTCGCTCTCCGGGAGGTAGATGATCCGCGTCATCGGCCAGATGGACCTCGGCGTGGCATATGCAATGCCCGCTCCCCAGCTCGGTTTGCCGTCGGCGTCAAAACCGGTCAACGGATAGTAATAAATGCGGTTCGTGCGGTCCGGGCCGGCCCAGATGTTTCCGTTGCTGTCGAGACAAAATCCTCCCGTGATCAATGCAGTGGCATTGAACGCCGTGCCGGGTAAAGATCCATCGGGGATGGCGATGTAGCCATTGGCCGCGTTGAAGTGGAAGAAGTAAAAAATTCCCGGATTCTGGCCGGCCGCCACCATGATCCGGTTTGCGCCGACCGTGGCAATTTGTGCGAAGTGCTCGCCGCGCTGGGTGTCGCTCATATCGATGCGTGGATCGGACGGATAGTCGATCGGATCGACCGTGTTCGCCACGAACGTTCCGCCCGCGCCGCCCGTGTAGATATTGAAGCCGCCGTAGAAATTGGCGCCGTCTGTCGCGGGGTCGGGTGCGCCGTTGCCTTCAAAGTTCAACGCCTGAAGCGTCCACTGCAAGGTGCCTGAACTGTCGTAGGCGTGGATGTCGGTAGTCCCGTTGCGGCCAAGATCCCACGTTCCACCCCACGGGTTGTTGAGGACATACAGATTGCCGGTGGCGTCCTTGCCAATGCCGGCAACGCGGGTGAAGCGCTTGTCCCCGACCTGGCCCTTGATGCCCGTAGTCGTGTCCAGATACCCGCCCTGAATGCCGAACGTGCCGACCTGCGTTGGCTGACCCGTGCTCGCCGCGGTCTGATAGATCTTGATGTTCATGTCGGGCCCTTCGTCGCCGACCAGAAGCTGTCCAGCCGTTGCATCGAAATACAACGCGCTCGGGCGGGACGTGGCGGGCATCTGGATCGTGTTCAACGCTGCGCCGGCCGCGCTGAACTCGACGATCGTGCCGGCGTTCTGCTGCGCGACCCAGACGTTGCCGGCGCTGTCCACGGCGAGCGCTCCGGGCGCTGCCACGTTGATATCGCTCTGCCAGACACCGTCGGTGGTAAAGACGCGGACGCGATTTCCAGGGAAGTCGCTCGCATAAAGAAGGGAGCCCGATGTCGCGAGTCCGGTCACGACATCACCCCGCGTCTGGGTCGTTGTCGCACTGACGGGGATGGAAAGATCGCGTGTTTTACTGGTTCGGTTATATCGCCCTACCCAGCCGCTGCCGTTGGTCCTATCATATTGCAAAGCGGCAAAAATCGAAGTTGCGTTACCCGTAATGGCGCTGCCCTGGAATTCGTTATGAATTCCGATGGACCCCATGTTCTGGCGATTGCCGTAGATAGCAACGCCGCCTTCGTTTTCGTCCCAGAGGGAAGCGGTATAAATAGTCCCCTCGGGCGCAACCCATATGGAGCGGGCGCCATTACCGACATAGGTGGAATTCGTTCCGTATGTGTTCGCAACCCAGTCAGTGGTGTATTGCGCCTGACACTCCGGCACAATTGCCGCGATCAATAAAGCGGCGGCAAATACCGCACGAATGCGCTTTTTTAACATGAAAATTGGTCTCGTAATGGTCGCCTAATCCAGATGCAGAATGCGCAGGCGATAACACCCCTAAGCCCCGCGACCCGTGGGTCGGCGCTTGATTGGGTTAAACGTAAAAATTAAACGGGGCACTTATGGAATTAAGGGAATCGGCACGGTCAATGTAGTGCTAGAAGGCATATGCCAAGTAATCCTTACGCTATAAGGCTCAAATCCCGAAACCCTCCGGTAGTTACTTTGCGCATACCGCAAAAATATCGCCACACCTAATCGTATGATGAAATATTCTAAAATGCATCGATAAAAAATCAAAAATAAATGCCCAATCCTGATTCGATGTCATAAGCGCGAATTAATTCGACATGATTGACGGAACGGCAAACGCCGATTTATGCCAGTCGTAGAGAATTGACCGATTCAATTGATTACTTAAAAACACTTCAGCAGGCGGCAGGTCAAACACATCGCAGATCCCCGGCGCAGCGGCAGCGTCGTGTCCCGCCAGATTGCTGTTGTGAGAATTGTGATGTATATTGAACTACTCACAATTCTCCACAACGGCGGAGGAATCATGGCAAGAGCCCAGGGTGCGCATCGTCAGCCTTCAACGGCGGGCAAAAAAAACCGCGAAACGCCGACAGCGCGTCAATCTGCCTTCGCGCAGCGCGAGCTGCCTGAAAACGATCTGCACGAACTGGAGCTCATTGTCCTGAAGCTGGACGCTACGCGCGCTGCGGCGCGGATCATCCTTGAGCAGATCGGCGAACCTCGGCCCGGCGGACCCAGGATCGGTTTATTACCAGAGCACGCGGGGGATTCGTGGACCGAGTTCATGCTGGCTCAACGCGTCCGTATGATCATCAACGAGCAAGAGCGAAGCGCGCTGCAAGACCTTTTCGATGCAACGCCTGTACGCCGTCTGTCACCGGCAAGAGCGGATCTCGAGCGCAAGGCCATTGAGGCCGTGCTATCCGGTACCGAGTGGCTCACGGCGCAGGAAGTCGGACAGCGGCAGAATCCTGACGCGACGAACCAGCATGCGGTCGCCAGTCGCTGGAAGAAGGAAGGCAAGGTGTTCTTCATCGAGCACAAGGGCGTGACTCTGTACCCAAAGTACATCTTCGATGAATTCGGAAATCCGGTTTCCGAAGTGGCCGAGGTGTTGAAGATTTTCCAGGGCTACCGCCCGTTCAGGATCGCGTCGTGGTTCGAGTCGACCAGCAGCATGCTGCGTGGCAAGCGGCCTCGCGAGGTTCTCGGGACTGACCCGAAAGCCGTGGTGGAAGCGGCCCGGGATCAAGTTGTGGGACCGGTGCATGGTTAGCCGACTGAAGCCTCCGCCGCAAAAGCCGTTTCCACTGCTCCGTGTGCCATGCGGTATCTGGTATCGCGTCCATGATCTCGACCCGCGTACAGGAAAATACACAGCCGCCGCCTTTAATGACTCGGGGCGCGGAAATGCCCGCTTCAGTCCGCTAAGAAGACCGGACTCAGGTGACGTCATTCCTACCATCTACGCAGCTAGCACAATGCGCGGCGCCATCATGGAGACCGTCCTGCACGACGTGCCGGTTCCGGCGTCAGGATACATACACGATATTGAGCGTGATCTCGTCTCGAACCTTCACATGAGCTCGATCGAAGTGCAGGAGCTCCGTTTGGTCAACCTCACCTCGACCGGTTTGCGGGCGGCCGGTCTGAAGCATTCGGATCTGTTCGATGACGACAAGCTGGACTACCCCCGCACGCGTGAATGGGCGGCGTGGTTCTGGGCGCAATATCCGGACGCGCAAGGTCTTGTCTGGGTATCGAAGCAGGATAACCAGTCGAAGGCGGTCATGTTGTTTGGTGACCGGATGAGCGAGCCCATTGCAGACCTGGATAGCTCGTCGCACATCAGAGACCACGAGGATTTGATCATCGAGCTGCTCGTGGAGATGGACGCTTCGGTGTCGCCGGCCGCGTAGAGTGCCCGGCGTTCGCTCACCCGCTCACATCAGGACGCCGCCAGTGCCCGCAATGCAAACCGCTTCAGCTTGCCCGTCTCGGTGCGAGGCAATGCGTCAATAAACTCGATCGCGCGCGGATACTTATACGGTGCGATCTGTTCCTTTACGAAGGTCTGCAACTGGACCACCAGCGCGTCACTCGCTACAAATCCTGCGCGAAGAACAACAAATGCCTTGGCAATTTGTCCGCGCTCGTCGTCGGCCACGCTAACCACGCCGCACTCCGCCACCGCTTCATTTAACAGCAGCGCGCTTTCTACTTCGGGCCCCGAAATGTTATAGCCCGCCGAGATGATCATGTCGTCGGCCCGGGACTGATAATAAACGTAACCATCGGCATCGATACACACTGAATCGCCCGGAAGATTCCATCCATCGCGGACAAATCTACCCTGCCGCGGATCACTCAGATAATGGCAACCGGTCGGACCTTTGACCGCGAGCATGCCGACCTCGCCAACGGGAACGGGCTGCATATTGTCATCCACGGCCTGCACCACGTAGCCCGGCACCGCGCGCCCGATCGCCCGGTCGCGCGCCTGCGCTTCGGCGGTCGAGACAAAGATGTGGATCATTTCAGTGCTGCCAATGCCGTCGATCATTTGCAAACCCGTGGCTTGCCGCCAAAGCTTGCGTGTGGCGTCGGGCAACGCCTCGCCCGCCGAGACGCTTTTTCTGAGCGTCGATAAATCAAAACGCGAAACAAGTCCCGCCATTTGCCGATAAAACGTCGGCGCCGTGAACATGATGGTTGCGCGAAAACGCTCGACCACTTGCAACAGCGTCTCCGGCGCCAACTTCTCGATCAATACCGTCGATGCGCCTGCGCGTAACGGAAAGCACAACAAGCCGCCCAGCCCAAAGGTGAACGCGAGCGGCGGCGTGCCGCAGAATATGTCGTCGGCAGTGGGCTTGAGGATATGGCGCGGAAACAGGTCGCACATCGCCATCACGTCGCGATGAAAATGCATGCAGCCCTTCGGCATTCCTGTTGTGCCGCTGGTGAACGCGATCAGGCAGACGTCGTCCGCAGCGGTATCGACCGCCGTGTATTCGGCAGGTTGAAGCGCGGCGATAGTATCGACGGAATCGAGGCCATCGTCGTGAAAGAGCCTTGTTTGCAGCAGGCTTTCGCAAAAGTATGCGCTCGATGGATCACCGCATTGCGTGAGCTCATCGACCAGGCGCGCGTCGCATAGCGCCGCCGAAACCTGCGCTTTATCGATGATCTGCTTCAGTTCCTTGGCACGCAAAAGCGGCATGGTGGGCACCACCACGAGCCCCGCCTTCAACGACGCAAGCCAGGCGATCGCCATGTGCAGCGTGTTCGGTCCGCGCAGCAAGATTCGGTTACCCGGCACCAGTCCCATCGCTCCAGTCAGCACGTGCGCGGTCCGGTTCACGCGCGTGCGCAATTCGCCATACGTGGTCGCGTACGGAGCGCCGTCGACGTCGGACCATATCGCGGGTCGCGCGCCCTGCTCGCGCTCCGGATGGTCATCGATGATCCGGTCGAGCAATTCGACCGCGCAATTCAGGCGCGCCGGATAAGAGACGTCGGGGTTGTCGAGCAGAAACTCCGGCCACTCGCTGGACGGCGGCAGGTTGTCGCGGGAAAACGTATCGACGTGAGCCGATGATTCCATGATGAGCTCCGAGTACAACGAAGTAAGCGACTAGCTAAACGACAAGACACGCGGCGTTAGTCAATCCGGAATAACGGCGGTGGCTTCGATCTCCACCTTCGCTTCGTCTTCAATGAGCGCGACCACTTGCACGGCGCTCATCGCAATGTCGTAATTGCCGATCAGTTCCCGAAACGCACTGCCCACGTCCCTCAGCGCAGCGACGTATTCACGCTTGTCGATCACGTACCAGGTTAAACGCACAAGATGTTCCGGACGCCCGCCTGCCGAGTCGAGCACCGCGACTATGTTGGCCAGCGCCTGGCGCGCTTGTGCTGCGAAGTCCCTGCTCTGGAACTGGCCTTGTGCGTCCCAGCCAATCTGTCCTGCTATGAAGACCTGCGTGCCGCGCGCGGCAATACCATTTGCGTATCCGCGCGGCTTGACCCAGCCGGCTGGGAGCAATGCTTTTTTCATGACCGCGTTTCCTTGAGTTCGTCTTTAGCTTCGTCTTTTACTTCGGCAAGCGACGAAGGGTTGAAGCGTGTCAACGCGGCACGGATGTCGTCGGGAATATCGATCGACACCCCGGATTCAAGCGACGTTGTCACCAGCACCTGACGCGCAAGAAAGCGCGTTTCGCCATGCGACTGTGCGTCAATCACAATGCCGACAGAACGAGCACCAATCCGATCAAGCGTCAGCGACAGCACGAGCGTGTCGCCCATCTGACTTGGCCTTGAAAACGTGCAATCGAGCTTCACGATCGGCAGGCCGACGCGGCGCTTACTAATCATCGCCGCGTAGTCGATGTGGAGTGCTTCGTTGAACCAGTCCTCGACAAGCGCATTGGTCATTACGAGGTACTGCGGGAAAAATACGATGCCGGCGGGGTCGCAATGCGAAAAACGAATGCGCACCGGCCGCTCGAAATGGGTCGATGTTTCCATCACGCGTTCCTCGCGGCATGCGCCTTGAGCAGGTCGCGGCCGACAACCAATTGCTGCACTTCGGTCGCGCCTTCATAGATGCGCAGCGCGCGGATCTCCCGATACAGTTGCTCGACCACCGCACCGCTTTGCACGCCGCTGCCGCCCCACAATTGCACGGCCGCATCGATAACCTGCTGAGCGCCCTCGCTCGCATGCCACTTCGCTAATGCAGCTTCACGCGTGACCGATTTACCGGAATCGCGCATCCACGCGGCCCGATAAACAAGCAACGCGGAGCTGTCAATAGTGAGCGCCATGTGCGCCAGCTTCGCCTGCGTCAATTGAAAATCGCCGAGCGTCTGCCCGAACATCTTGCGCGACGCGGCACGTTCGATCCCTTCGCTCATGGCTCGCCGCGCGAAGCCAAGCGACGCCGCCGCAACGGACGTCCGAAAGATGTCGAGCGTGCGCATTGCAAGCTTGAAACCCTCGCCGCGATTTCCCAGTAAAGCGGTACGCGGCACACGCGCGTTTTCGAACGAAAGGCGCGCTAAGGGATGCGGCGCGATCACATCGAGGCGCTCGGCAATGCGCAGTCCCGGGGTATCGGCATCGACGATAAACGCACTGATACCACGTGAGCCCGCCGCCTCGCCGGTACGCGCAAACACCACGTAAAAGTCCGCGATGCCACCGTTTGAGATCCACGTCTTCTCGCCGTCGAGCACATAAGAATCACCGTCCTCGCGCGCGCTGAGCGCGAGCGCCGCGACGTCAGAGCCGGCGTCCGGTTCCGTCAACGCAAACGCCGCAATAGCCTCGCCGCTTGCCACCCGCGGTAAATAGCGCTGCTTTTGCGCTTCGTTGCCGGCAAGCGAAATGGCGCCCGATCCAAGTCCTTGCATCGCAAGCGCGAAGTCCGCTAGACCACTGTGGCGTGCAAGCGTTTCGCGCAGCAGGCAAACGGCGCGCGCGTCGATGGTGTCGCCGTGTCCGCCGTAAGCCGTGCCGCCAATACCATAACGCAACCAGCCAGCCGCGCCGAGTTCACGTACAAGACGACGGCAGATTGCATCGACGTTCGAATGATTGGCATGCGTATCACCGAGATGTTCCGATGCCCACGCGTCAACACGCGCGCCGAGTTCACGATGCCGTTCTTCGAAGAACGGCCAAGCGAGGGCATCGTGGAAAGCGGGAGATGATGTTTGAGGATTGGCCAACTCAGTCTCCCTCGAACACGGGCCGCGTCTTCGCAGCGAATGCGCGATACGCGCGCCCGAAATCATTCGTCGCCATGCAGATTGCCTGAGCCTGCGCTTCGGATTCGATAGCGTCGTCAATGCTCATGCTCCACTCCTGGTGCAGCATCTTCTTCGTGATGCCATGCGCGAAGGTGGGTCCCGATGCAAGATCGAACGCGAGCGATTGCGCTTCGCGCAGAACGTCGTGGGGTTCGCATAGACGGTTATAAAAGCCCCACGCTAAACCTTCGTCGCCACTCGCGGAACGTCCGGTGAAAAGCAGTTCGGCCGCCCTTCCCTGACCAATGATGCGCGGCAGGATCGCGCATGCGCCCATGTCGCAACCCGCCAGCCCCACACGAGTGAACAGGAACGCGAGCTTGCTTCGCGCAGTGCCCAGGCGCATGTCCGAAGCCATCGCGAGGATCGCGCCCGCGCCCGCGCAGATGCCATCAACGGCTGCAATAATCGGTTGCGGGCAATGGCGCATCGCCTTGACAAGGTCGCCCGTCATGCGCGTGAACATGAGCAGCTCGGGCATGGGTAGATCGACGAGCGGTGCGATGATGTCGTGCACGTCGCCACCTGAGCAGAAGTTGCCTCCGGCACCATGGATCACGATGCTCTTAACATCGGTGGCGTAAGCAAGCTGGCGGAACAGGTCGCGCAATTCCGCATACGATTCGAACGTCAGCGGATTCTTGCGCTCGGGCCGATCAAGCGTGATCGTGCCAACGCCTTGCTCTACGGCCCAGCCAAAGTGCTTCGCGCGATAGTCGCCAAGTGTGGTGCGGTTACCGGCAAAAAGCGCGGTGGTTCCGTCGTTCATCAACTGTCCGTTCATCGAACGTCTCCGTATTTGTGTGGGTCGCCAGGCTTCAGGAATCCGTGCGCTCGCGCAAGTGCTGCTTGAGCTTGCCGAGCTTCTGATGCATGCGTGCCTTGTCCGCCAGCGGCAAGCCGCCGAACAATTCGACGACCCATTGTTCATGTGCGCGCGCCATGCGATCGAACGACTCGCGGCCACGCGCGGTGAGGCGCACGGCAAACGAACGACGGTCATTCGGATCGGTATCGCGTACGACAAATCCTTCCTTCTCCAACTGGTCCGTGAGACCTGTCACGTTGCCGCCGGTGACCATGAGACGTCGCGACAGCTCGTTCATCTTCAGGCCTTCAGGATGGCGCTCAAGTTGCGCCATCATGTCGAAGCGCGGCAGCGTGGTGTCGAATTCGGCGCGCAGGCGGCGGCGCAGTTCGGCCTGCACAAGATTGGTGGTGGTCAGCATGCGCAGCCATAAGCGCAGTCCCATGTGACTGTCGACACCGGTGCTCATCTCAAGGTCGACGACGTTGCCGGCGGCCTTGGCCTTTTCGGGCGCGGCAGTTTTAACCGTGCGGGCAGCGGGCTTGTTCACATTACTTCTCCACCTGAAATGGAAATGGTCTGACCGGTAATCGATCGTGACTCCGGCAAGCACAGCCATAACGCGGAGCTGGCGACTTCATCCGGCGTCACGAAGCGACGTTGCGGATTCGATCGCAGCAGTGCTTCGCGTGCCTCGTTCTCGCTACGTCCGGTCTGCGCAACGATCTTTTCTATCGACTGTTCGAGCAGACCTGTTTCCGTATAACCGGGACACACGGCGTTGACGGTCACACCACGCGTGGCAACTTCCAGCGCCAGCGAACGCGTCATCCCGATCACGCCATGCTTGGCCGCACAATAGGCGGCAACGTACGCATAACCGACCTGACCCGCCGTACTCGCTACGTTGACAATGCGCCCGCTGCGACGCTCAAGCATTGCCGGTAGAACTTCTTGCGTGCAGAGAAACACGCCGGTCAGATTCACATCGAGCATGCGTTTCCACAGCGCCAGATCGGTCTTTGTGAACGGCGCCGCTTCGGCTTGTCCGGCGTTATTGACGAGGATGTCGATAAACCCATGTTCGCGCGCAGCAGCAAACGCAGCAGCGACGGAATCAGCGGACGTGACATCGACGCTCTGCACATGCACGGTTCCTGCTTCGCTCAGGACTTCAGCCTGATAGGCGAGCCGGGTCGCATCCCGGCCCATCAGCGTGACCTGCGCGCCCGCGCTCACCAGCACATGCGCTACGGCAGCGCCAATACCGCTGCCACCGCCTGTGACCACCGCGTGCTCGCCTGTGAGTGGTTTCGTATTCGTGTTCATGCCCGGGTTCATGCTTCGCCCTCCGCATGCTGCGCGCGCTCGCGTTCATAACTGCGCTCGAGTTGCGACTTTGCGGCGAAATATTGCTTGGGCCAGGTGATATCGACGTAACCAATCTTCGCGGCCTGATCGAGCGTCCACGAAGGATTGGCAAGATGCGGACGCGCCACCGCGCAAAGGTCGGCGCGGCCCGCTGCGATGATGCTGTTCACGTGGTCCGCTTCCGAGATCGCCCCGACCGCGATGGTGGCAATGCCTGCTTCGTTACGCACACGATCCGAGAAAGGCGTCTGGAACATGCGGCCATAGACCGGCTTCTCTGCCTTGCTCACCTGTCCCGACGATACATCGATCATGTCCGCGCCTGCCTCCTTGAATGCTCGTGCGATCAGCACGGCGTCGTCCGGCGTGATGCCGCCCTCCACCCAATCGTGCGCCGAGATACGCACCGAAATGGGCTTGTCCTTGGGCCACGCTGCACGGATCGCGTTGAACACTTCGATTGGAAAACGCAGACGGTTTGCGGCCGAACCACCGTATTCATCGTCTCGTTGATTGGTAAGCGGCGAGAGAAAACCGGACAGCAGATAACCGTGAGCGCAGTGCAGTTCAAGCCAGTCGAAACCAGCGCTCACCGCAAGCTCGGTTGAGCGCACGAACTGCGTCTTGATCTCTTGCAGATCATCCGTGGATGCAGCGCGCGACCATTGGCTGATGCCTTTCAAATACTGTTGCCGGGATGCCGATACGACAGGCCAGTTGCCCTCATCGAGTGGCTTGTCTATTCCTTCCCAACTGACGCGCGTGGATGCCTTCGCGCCGGCATGACCCAACTGAATGCCGATCTTTGCATCGCTCTCACGATGCACGAAATCGACAATACGCCGCCACGCGTCACGTTGCGCGTCGTTGTACAAACCAGGGCATCCCGGCGTAATTCGGCCTTCCGGCGAGACGCAGGTCATCTCGGTCATCACCAGTGCCGCGCCGCCCATGGCGCGTGCGCCGAGATGCATCAAATGGTAGTCACCCGCAATGCCATCGACCGCCGAGTACTGGGCCATGGGAGACACCACCACGCGGTTTTTCAACGTCACGCCGCGCACGGTGAAGGGTGTAAACATTGGCGGGACGGAACGCTTGCTGCTGTCTATATCGAGTCCCGAACGCTGCGCGATCCAGTTTTCAAACTCGGCGAGATACGCGGCATCGCGTGAACGCAGGTTTTCATGAGAGATGCGCTGCGAGCGCGTGAGCAACGAATAAGCGAATTGCTCCGGCTCGAAAGATGCATAACGGTCCACGTTTTCGAACCATTCGGTGGAATTGCGCGCGGCGTTCTGGATGCGCAGGACACCGACGCTGCGTACGTCCGTATAGTGCTCGAGCGCGGCGGGAAGATCGCCCGGATGCGCCGCGATGCTGTTCGTCAGTTCGATTGCATCTTCAAGCGCGAGCTTGGTGCCGGAGCCGATCGAGAAGTGCGCCGTGTGCGCGGCATCGCCCATCAGGACCACGGGCGTCACGCTGCCATCGCCATTCGTGCGGTTATGCACCCACGTTTCATTCACGATGCGCGGAAACCTGATCCATTGTGATGAGCCGCGCAAATGTTGCGCGTTGGACTTGAGCGCGTGGCCATCGAGATACCTGGCGAAGAGCCGTTCGCAGAATGCGATGCCGTCCTCCTTGCTCATTTCATCCAGGCCGGCTGCACGCCAGACCCGCTCGGGCGCTTCCACGATAAACGTAGACATGTGGTCGTCGAAACGATACGCATGCGCCTGGAACCAGCCGAACTCGGTCTTCTCGAACGCGAACGTAAAGGCATCGAAGAGCTTGTCAGTACCGAGCCAGACGAAGCGGCAATCACGCAAGTCGACGTCGGGTTTGTAGGTGGCCGCGTACTTGGTGCGTACGACGCTATTGGCGCCATCGCACGCAATGATGAGGTCGGCGTCGTAGGCTTCGTCGCTAGTCACTTGCGTTTCGAACACCAGCTTCACGCCAAGCGCCTCGGCACGCTCCTGAAGAATGTTCAACAGGCGCTTGCGGCCGATACCGCAGAAACCGTGTCCGGAGGAACGCTGCGTGCGGCCGTTGATATGGATGTCGATGTCATCCCAGTGATTGAATGCATCGAGAATGGCTGCCGCACTCGCCTCGTCCGCACGTTGCAGGTTGCCGAGCGTTTGGTCGGAGAACACCACGCCCCAGCCGAAGGTGTCGTAGGGGCGATTTCGCTCCACTACCGTCACTTCGTGAGCGGGATTTTGCTTCTTCATCAGCAAGCCAAAGTACAGACCCGCGGGGCCGCCACCAATACAAACGATGCGCATAGTGCGCTCCAGGCTGAAGAGTCGGCTTTAATTTAGGCCTCGATAGTTTAGGTGTCAAGTAAATTTGTGAAATTTGGCGGGCGGGCGGCAGATGAAACTGGTTGGGTGCGGCTAGCAGAAGTCGACGCGAAGCGGTCTCTCTCAATTTCCCGAAACGGACGTTGGCCGTTGCTACAATTTTCATCGGGGGGGTCACGCCCGAAGCCCCTGTTCTCCTCAAGGGGGTTCGCAGGACTCAAGCGCAGCGGTCATTGCGGGGGAAATAGCTGTTCTTGAGGCGGGTGAACTAAGGACCACAGCGACTCGAATGCCTGGTCGGCGTTTCTGGGAATGATGGTTTCGTTAGCTAAACGTTCAAGGTCTTCGCAGGTAACAACATAAATTCCCTTGCTAGATGCAATTTCTTCGTCCGTCAGAGCCTCGCGCTTCATTGTTGTAACGACGACTGGCAGAACTTTCAGATGGGGGTTGCCTGTCTGCTTTAGCTTTTCTAGTAAAGCCGCCGCTCGGGCAAGTAACTTGGATAACTTTCCATTGTTATTGATCGCTCCTGTTGTGCATTCGATAACCGCAATGTTGCCATTTGGACTGACGGCAAGTAGGTCGGCAGCATCGGTTGTGAAATGGCTCGAGAGCGGATCGACGGCGAAGCCGTACATGAACATCAGGTTGCCGACACCCGCTTCAAGCACACGAGCATCTTGCTTGTGTGATTTTGCATCAAATAAAGATTTCTTTGTTCCCTCGAGCTCGGGATCGAATACCTCATGCATCGAACGACGAACATTCGCCGTATTGTCGGGGTCGGTAATCCAGCCCTGGTGCATCCAACGACCTTTATACGACGCAAATCCCTGGATGACTGATCCGTTTGGCACTTCGATATCGACGGAGCCTACGACCACATACTCCCCGTCATCTGACCATGTCAAATCGCTAGAATTGAACGATCCTCGCTCTGTCGCTTTCGCAACTGGGGCTTGCACTCGATAACCGAGCCTTGCTTGCGTACGATCGACGTCTTTAGCAACACGAATAGCCAAATGGGCAACACCATTCTGTATGCGCGCGCGGACCCAGATCTACGGCGACGACTCCTTCAGCCGTGACATCAAGAGAGCAAACGTCCCACCTCAAAGGGTACAAATGCAATTCGCCCGCCAACTCAACGATTGAGTCGTATGGCATCGCTCCTGAGCGAAGATCGCTCTGGAATTCTGTTAGACGATTCTGGAAAACGTGTGAGCCAGTCGATATCGACAGCCGCAATGTATGGATGACGGGTGTATAGAAATTCGGCGGAAACTTCTCAAGATAGGTCGAGAAACTGCTGTGAGGTTGCGCGTAGCGCCCAAATCGTAGGCAACCAATGGGCGTCTCAACGCCATCACCTCTTAATGCCGTGATCAAGCTCAGATAGTCGATGCCGAGTTTGGATAAGGGTAACGAACAACCGCATATGGATGGTGTTTTGACAGCGAGTTCCGGCAGCGATTGATTTCCAACTCGATGTTAGATGTGGCCTTGAGCAAGCTCAAGACCGTCCGCCCCATCAATCGCAATAAAACTGAAGTTCGTGTGCTTGTAGGCATCGACGCCGGTTGCGTACAGCAACGAGAACTCATCCAGTTTCTGCTGCTCATAAGGGGGGAGCGGCTGCATTTCCAGCCCCTCTGTAAAGGGATCGGTCATGACGGTTTCTCTCGTGGCTCAGCCTGCTATGCGCTTTCAGTTCGATTGCAGTGTCGGTTGGGCTTGTTTCGCGCCGCCGGGGAAAAGTCAACCTCATGCATACCTAGTGGCGCGGCGATGCGACAACTGCACTTGGGCGATTGTCGACGATTTTGCCTCGGACGTCGAACGGCCGGTCATGGCCCAGAGTGTGTCAAAACGCTTTTTTGAAGAGCTAAAATATCTCATCCGATAGCGGGGGGAGTGAGATGAAGCGGTTCGTTCAAGGTGACAATCGTACTCAAAGCTTTCTTCTCCCCGAAGCGCTCGACGACTACGTGACGGACACCAACCCGGTGCGCGTAGTCGATGTCTTTGTAGATGAGCTTGATCTTCAGAAGCTTGGATTTGAAGGCGTTGAACCGGCGCTAACCGGCCGGCCTTCGTATCATCCTGAGGTGATGCTTAAGATCTACATCTATGGTTATCTGAACCGTATTCAATCCAGTCGTCGCCTTGAGCGCGAGGCCCAGCGCAATATTGAATTGATGTGGCTCACGGGCCGTTTGGCACCGGACTTTAAGACCATTGCGCGGTTTCGCAAAGACAACGGCAAAGCGATCCGCAGTGTCTGTCGTCAGTTCGTCATGCTATGCCAACGCTTGGACCTTTTCTCCGAAGCGCTTGTGGCTATCGATGGCAGCAAATTTAAGGCGGTAAACCATCGAGACCGCAACTTCACGAGCGCAAAGCTGGAACGACGCATGCGCGACATTGAGGCAAGTATCGGCCGTTATCTTGTGCAAATGGACACGGCCGATCGCCAGGAACCTACGATCGCGAAGGCGAAGTCGGAGCGGCTGCAAGACAAGATCGCGGCTCTCAAGGAGCAAATGCAAATCCTCAAGCAAATCGAAGTTCAACTCAACGCGGCGCCGGACAAGCAAGTGTCGCTCACGGACCCGGACGCGCGCTCGATGAAGACGCGGGGGACAGGCGTCGTCGGCTACAACGTGCAGGTAGCGGTCGATGCAAAGCACCATTTGATCGTCGCGCACGAGGTCACCAACAACGGCATTGATCGGGATCAGCTCGCGTCGATGGCGAAGCTCGCGCGTAACGAGATGGGCGTCGAGAAACTCACTGCAGTTGCGGACAGAGGCTATTACAAAAGCGAGGAGATACTCGCGTGTCACCAAGCCGGCATTACCGTGTTCGTTCCGAAGACGGTGACGTCGAGCGCGACGGCTCACGGTCGTTTCAGCAAAGACGATTTCATTTACAACGCCGAGGCGAACGAGTATCGCTGCCCAGCGGGAGAGCGTCTCATATGGCGCTACATGACAATCGAGCGCGAGCTAAAGTTGCACCGTTACTGGAGCTCGAACTGCCAGCAGTGTTCGTTAAAGGACAAGTGCACGCCGGGCATACAACGCCGGGTGACACGTTGGGAACACGAAGGGGTTCTCGATGAGATGCAAATCCGTCTTGATCACAACCCCGGCATGATGCGTACTCGAAGACAGACTGTCGAACATCCGTTCGGCACAATTAAGGCTTGAATGGGAGCCGCGCATTTCTTAACACGGACGATCGAGCGGGTAAGCACGGAGATGAGCTTGCACGTGCTGGCCTACAACATGAAGCGGGTAATCAAGGTACTCGGTTCAGAAACGGTTATGAAGGCGATGCGGGCGTGATGCCCACGCGCGGCGGACGGGTCCTTGCAATACTTTCCGCTCTGATTTGACGTTCGTGGTGCCGCAATCGACAAGCGGCGATCTGCCGCCGAGACAGCGTCGTCAAATTCCCGGTGGCTACGCGTTTTGACACACTCTGGGCCGCTAGGCGCCGGTCCGGGAAGCGTTGGCCTCCAGCGCATTACTGCACCTTTGCCAGATGTGCCCGACCGGGGTTTTGAATTCCTTGTGCTTCGGCGAATGACGCAACACGGCGGCTACCCAAGACACTAATGTTGTCGTCGACACCCGTGGGTTCGGCTCGACATGCGACCGGCTTTTGGGCGTAAGGCAGTCGGCAAACTCAAGTTTTGATGATGAACTATCTGACATACACACGGGAAAAGCTGATCCCGAATTCCTTGCTTTCACGCCAACGTGACAACAGCCGGACGTTTGGCTTTCGGTTTGGATGCGGACCGTAATACGCCCCTAAGTTATCGGCGAGATAGTTCAAGTATGCTGACCTCCGGCATGCAACTACGCTTGCAAACAGTCGCGTCATGGGAAACCAGCTCGCCCAAGAAAGTCCCAAAGATCGCACGTCAAACATCAAGCCATGCTAAGCATTCTCGCCCGTGCGACAGGTCGTGGGCGATACGAGCCAGCCTTGCGCCGGCAAACTCCCGGAGCACTTATGAAAACGCTTTTCCTTCAAGCACCTTCATTCGACGGCTTTGATGGCGGAGCAGGTTCGCGTTATCAGACAAAGCGCGAAATCCGTTCATTCTGGTATCCCACCTGGCTCGCCCAGCCTGCCGCCTTGATCGAAGATAGCCGCGTACTGGATGCTCCTGCGGAC
>Ga0153932_1000132_pt1 | contig 37293 bp, 25 predicted proteins | sample TSNJ016MetaG_FD_102273 | JGI IMG/M metagenome (GOLD analysis project Ga0153932, IMG submission 102273) | Attine ant fungus gardens microbial communities from New Jersey, USA - TSNJ016 MetaG | ecosystem: Host-associated > Fungi > Mycelium > Unclassified | place: USA: New Jersey, Wharton State...
ACAATAGCGTAATCCGGATTGAAGTCGGCCAAGGCGGCATTGCAAATGCCATTCGAAAGCCCAAGCGCGCTATAACCCTCTGCCGAGCTATTCGACACTTCGAGATCGTAGGGCGCTACGATTTCGCCATGTGGCGAAAGCAGCGACCCGGCATTCGTCAGCGCGGAGGCCGCGTCCAGCAGCATCGGTGACGTCACGTCAGGGAACTCAAGATCTTTCGACTCAACCAATACGTCTCGCTGCGAGCCACATGCCTTCCTTCTGTCTCATCCAATAAATATAATCCTAACGCGAAAAGCAAATCCAGATTGCCGCAAGATTTCCGATCGGTCCGTTTTATTGCGCAGCGGGAGACGCCGGTAACTCTGGGACAGGCAGCGTGCACCTATTTCAGCGTACGAGTGCGGCCACAGTCTCCCCGCGTTCGCCTCTCGCTCACTCCACCGTAACCGATTTCGCAAGGTTCCTGGGCTTATCCACGTCCGTCCCTCTGGCACAGGCGGTATGGTAAGCCAACAACTGCAGCGGCACGACATGAAGAATGGGCGATAGCAACCCATAATGCTCAGGCATCCTGATGACATGAACGCCATCCTCACTGACAATCTGCGTATCGGCATCGGCGAAAACATAAAGCTCGCCTCCACGCGCCCGAACCTCCTGCATGTTCGACTTCAACTTCTCAAGCAACGCATCGTTCGGCGCGACGGTTACAACCGGCATGGCGGCGGTAACCAAGGCGAGCGGCCCATGCTTCAGCTCCCCGGCCGGATAAGCCTCCGCATGAATGTACGAAATTTCCTTCAGCTTTAATGCACCCTCAAGAGCAATCGGGTAATGCATCCCGCGGCCGAGAAACAATGCATTTTCCTTGCGCGCAAACTCTTCCGACCACGCGATGATCTGCGGCTCCAACGCGAGCACGCTGTTCAACGCGGCGGGCAGGTGCCGCAACTGCGCGAGGTAGGCGGCCTGTTGCCTGGGATCGACAGTCCCGCGTATCTTCCCAAGGGTCACGGCCAGCATGAACAACCCGGCAAGTTGCGTAGTGAAAGCTTTAGTCGACGCTACTCCGATCTCCGTTCCGGCGTGCGTGAGAAACGAGAGCCCGGCAAGACGTACCATGGCACTCGATGCCACATTACACACCGCGAGCGAGTGCGTATGTCCAAGCGACTGCGCGTGTTTTAAGGCAGCCAGCGTGTCGGCGGTTTCACCGGACTGCGAGATGACCACCACCAGCGCCTTCGGATTGGGCACCGAATCTCTATAGCGATATTCGCTGGCAATCTCCACCTGTGTCGGAATTCTGGCAATCGACTCGAGCCAATACTTTGCCGTCAGGCCCGAGTAATAACTCGTGCCGCAAGCGAGGATCAGCAAACTGTCGATATCGGCGAAAACCTGGTGCGCAGCCGCTCCGAACAAATCAGCTCCGAAATGTTCAGCTTGCGGAATGGTGTCGGTAATGGCGCGCGGCTGCTCGAAAATTTCCTTTTGCATGAAATGACGGTACGGCCCAAGCTCCACCGCGCCGCCGTATGCCCTGACCACCCGCACTTCGCGCTGCGCCGGCATACCTTCGCGATCCATGATCCTCACGCCGTCGAGCGTCATCTCCACCACGTCGCCTTCGTCGAGGAACGAAAATCGATCAGTACTGCCGATAAGCGCCATGGCATCCGACGCCAGGAAGTTCTCGCCCTCTCCCAAGCCTACCACCATCGGCGACCCCTGCCGCGCGCCGACTACCGTGTGTGGCTGACCTTGGTGAATCACGGCAATCGCGTACGCGCCGTGGAGCAAACGTACGGCGTCGCGAACGGTTTGGAACAAGTCGCCTTGATACATGCTGTGGATCAGATGCGCGATCGCCTCGGTATCAGTCTGCGAAACGAACTCGTAGCCTTTGCCGCGAAGCATCTCCCGCAACGACTCGTAGTTCTCGATAATCCCGTTGTGCACGAGCGCCACTTCGTTGCTCGAGAAAATCGGATGCGCGTTGCGGGTAGCGGGCGCACCGTGCGTCGCCCAGCGCGTATGCGCGATCCCGGTTCGGCCTTGCAGTTCGGTCTCGCGAACCTGACCGGCAAGATCGGCTACGCGATTCACGCTGCGTGCGCGTTTCGGACCGCCGTTGGCGACCACCGCCACGCCGCACGAGTCGTAACCGCGATATTCCAGCCGGCGCAGCCCTTCGATCAGCACCGGGACGATATTACGCTGCGCGACCGCGCCGACAATTCCACACATGGGCTTCGACCTCCTAAGTGTTTTCCGGCGGGCTGATAAATACGCTCATGCCATTTCTATGTGGCGTACGTAGCCGCTGTAATCAACCCGAGTATTCTGCTTGGGCAAGAGTGTGGCGCCGAAGATCGCATCCGCGGTGATACGCGCTCCATTGCCAAAGCGTGCCGGCGTGGCGACGCGCGTCACGATCAGCCTACTTGACGGTTCGCTTGGAAACTACCGAAAAATCCGCGTTTTTGTACGATCGCCAACACAAGAAACGACAGAAACACAAGGCAAACGGTCGTCAAGTTTTGCTTGATCGCCTTCGATTTTCGGACCTGTATGTGACGTTCTGTTGAGAACCTGCTTCATCAAAGCGATCCATCTCGGCCAAAGCTGCGTTGGCCATCTTGCGGATCGAGTGCAGCGGATGATCGGCAGTTGTAAAGTCTTCACTAACAACGTTTCAACTGACTTTTTAGGTGACTTCGGGACGAGGTATTTGTGCAGCCTGTCAAGGTCCCGCCAAGCGCCCGGCCTTGGATCATTCGCAATGTGCGAGCGCCAGCGAACGTTTCGGACCTTGGATACAAGCTAGGCTACAAAGCGATATGCGACTGATGCGGCCTCTGGTGCGCAAGCGTGTCGAAATAAGATAGCCGCTATCGCGCGGATAAGTGAACGTCACACGGGCCCCTTCTGGCACGCTGCATAGCCGGTACGCAACGACCATTTTTTTGCTGCGCTAATCGTCATGACCACACCGAAATTCGTCTTGCGGTTCGACGACGTTGTTCCTCAAATGGCCTGGTCGAAATTCGATCCCTTCGACAACTTGTCGCGGGAGCTGAATATCCCGTTGCTGGTCGGCGTGGTGCCTCATTGCCTCGATCCAACTCTGGCGGTCGAAGCTGCCCGACCCGATTTCTGGACCCTCGTGCGCGGTTGGGCTGAGCGTGGCTGGACCATTGCGCAGCACGGCTACACCCATCAGTACGTCACCGATGACCCCGGCATCTTACGGATTGGAAAACGCTCGGAGCTAGCCGGGCTTTCGTACGATGAACAGTACGCCAAGCTTGCGGCGGGGAAGCTGATCATGAATCAGCACGGCGTGTGGCAGCCCGTGTTCATGGCGCCGTCCCATTCGTTCGATGCAAATACCCTGCGCGCACTCACCGCCCTCGACTTCCAATACCTGACGGATGGCTGGGGCGTATACCCCTACGCATTGGGTGGCTTGACGGCCGTGCCTCAGCTATTTGCCAAGCCGCTGCATTTCGGCTTTGGGGTCTACTCCATTTGCCTTCACGTTAATACACTCACCGAATCAGAGGTCGAGGGCGTTCTGAAATTCGTACGTGGACATCGATCGCAATTCGTGTCCTTCGACGAAGCCGCACGGACAAGCCATTCGTTCGTCGGCGCCGCCGCGGCGATGCGCTTGCTGACGTCGAGCTCGCTGCATATCATGCGGCGCTTGCGCACAAAAGGATAAATAATTTCCGATTACATCAAGGATGATCAACAGAGGCGGACTCCTTCACAGCGCGAGTTGCAGGCGTCGTGCGCGCGGCTGAATCAGCATTAGCGAGTTCGCAAAGCTCGCCCATGTTCATCGACTCGAAGCCATATCGATTTTTCAGCACCTTGAAGTGGTCCACGATCGCCTGCAGGAACGCAATGTTCTCTTCGGTATTGCGTCCGAAGTTATGCGGATGCCACCAAAGATGATAAAGCCGCTTGTTGCGCGCCGCGTCCGTCATCGATTGTTTGATGCGCCTCAAACGCAAGCCATCCAGGAACGCGAGCCGTTCCGAATGCGGCCGCAGAAAACTGCTGGCGGGAAAGTTGTAGGGAGTCTGCCGGATGCAACTTTGCAGGTCATACGTATTGTGACCCGACAGGTTCACATACGCGTCGAGCAGACGCATGGCACGTACAAGCGGGCTTTGTCCCGCGCCATCCGATGCCTGATAAATGCGGCTCTCCCCATTCCCCCGGAAGCACTCGAAACCATACTTTCGCAACGTCGAGAGATAGTGCTCGTTCCACTGGTTTCGCGGGAATACCAGACTCCTGAAACGTATGCCGCGATCACTTGCAATTTTGACAGCCGCCTCGATATCCGCGTCGAATTGCGCCAGGTCCTGTCCCTCTTCGAGACAGCAATAATGCGAAAACGTGTGCGACGCGATCTCGTGTCCTTCCTGCCCGGAAATCAGCTGAATCAGTTCAGGCGCGAAGTGATATAGAGCGTCGAGATCGGCAGTGCTATCGATATAGCGGTAAGGCGATAAGCGCTGGTTCACATAGCTCGGCAGCAAGACCGGAACATTGCTTTTCAGCTCGGCTGCGTCCCTGAAAAACAGGAACCCGACGACGGCCCATGTCACGTGAATCTTGTCATGTCCGAAAACGCGCAACATCTCTGGAATGGCGTGTCTAACGCCACGCAAGTTCTGACCGTAGGCATCAATACTGCGTTTGTCCCGCACACCCCAATACAACTCGAAGTCGAGAGAGAGTGTGAATACGCCATGCTTGAAATTCATGCTGTCGGTCTCGTAGCCGCGACGGGTGGTCCAGGAAGGAGGTGCGCCAAACCTGCATGCGTTCAAACGCAAAACACGCGCCATTCACATTAGGTCGCGGCGATCCGCCTTGTCAAGGCGCCTTCCGACGTACAGTGCCATCGCTTCTGACATGAGGAATCGACGTGCGCTCCCGCACATATCGCGCAGACGGGCGAAGGTAGGATCGACCCGTAGCTCCAACCGAGTGGAGGCCTGCCGGTGTCCACGCCTTGTGACTGACCGGGCACGCCATTCGCCACTCACGCGCCGGGCCCTGGCCGTCAATAAGGGCAACGAGTTTTACTTGCAGCGCGTGACGTGAGCTCGACGTGATCAAGAAATCCCCGGTCTGCAAACGCTCGTTCGCCTCAAGGACGCCGATCGCAACACAGCATCGATCACGTTGATATGTCAAATCGAACCGGGCAAGGGTCGCCAATCGAGCGTATGAAACGTCAGCGCGCGGGTCGCGCCGCGATCAGGAATCGCGCGCGGCGAGCGGCCATCCCGTTCGGCTCGGCGTTTCAGGACTCCCCGGCGGCAGGCGTGCGGATCCGCTTGTCCATGGTTGCGTTCGTCGCGCTTGCGGCGCTTTTGCTGAGCACGATCGCCTTCGGCGACCGCAGCCACCTGCTCGACCAGGACAACTATGTCCAATACTTCGCTGAAACCAATCTCACCTGGTTCAGCCATCTCTGGCTCGACAGTAGATCCGTGGGCGCCTTCCTCGTCAGGATGGTGACTGACGAACTCGGCTGGCGGGTTTGGGTCGTTGCGGTGAATTCCCTTGGCTTTTCACCTGAAACGGGTGTGCGCATCACGGTGCTCACGCTGAACCTGCTGATGATCTACGCGCTCAGCAAGACCCGCTGGCCGCTTGTAAGCCTCATTCTTTGGGCCGTAATCCCGGCTGGGCTGGCGACGGTCGGGCTCTTTCAGATCCGGCAAGGCTTCGCTCTGGCGATCGCCATGTACTTTGCGCAGGTCCGTCGGCAACCCGTCCGGGGCGCGGTTATAGCCAGCGTCGTTCACACGACATTCGCCTTCCCCGCCATTTTCCTGCTAGTCGCCAGATTCTTTGCCAAGCGCAGTTATCTCTTCGCTGTGTTTGCCGCGAGCACCACTGCGGTGTGCATGTCGGTCGCGGCGTCGATGCTATTCAACGTCTTCGGCGGCCGGCGCCTTGACGAATACAGCCAGCATGAAACTTTTACGATCTTCAATCTGATCGGTCTCGCTATATATATGGTCGTGCCGGCGCTGGTCCTTTGGAGCCGGGACAAACAAGCCGACGGCTCGGCGCGCACGAACCTGACTCTCGAAATGGCGACCATGCATATCAGCGTGCTTGTGTTTCTCGTCGTATCGTTCTTCGTGTACCCGTTCGGGATGGCTCGCATCGACTACTACGCGACTTTGCTGATCGCATTCCTGCTGCCTGACATACGCATAAAAAACACCCTGGTTCTCTGGATAATCGCCGTCGTCCTGCTGGTTCTGGGCTATGACGTGCATAAGCAGTATGTCGCCGGGCTGTACGCTTATTTGTTCTGACACACCACAGCCCGATTGAGCCAGGCACGTTAGCTTCAACGGATAGTCACTGGATTGGTCACCGTTATTGTCGGGCCGGCCGCGTCATAGTCGGCGCTGATAAAGCCTTCTTTTCCCGGACGCTCCCAAACCGGCGAAGTACTCGTAATGCTGCCGGTTACAACATAGCCGCGAAGATTCAGTCCCGAGACGATGAAGCCCGCTTCCCGGCTGCCTTCGTCCCTGTGTCCGGTGATTGCAATGGTCACATTTTTGGGGTGCAGTCCCGGCAGCGCCTTCAAATAAACCAGAATGCCGGCCTCGCAATTGCGCGTGAGCGGACTAATGATGCGAATATTTTCGATCACGTCGGCGTTTGTGTTCGGCTCGATATCCAGCCCCGCTGAAGGCGGGGTCCCGTCAATATCCGTCCATACCGGATGATCGAACATGACATTGATGGCGCTGATGATTGATACACCTTGTCGACGGCAGCCGGACGCATGGTGATTAAACACCTTGACGTTGGTCGAGTACGTGAGCCCACCCCGATAACTGCCGGCTATGTAGATTCCGTCGCCCCAGCAATTGATCGTTGTCGGCGAAATGAGGGTCACGTCGTCGCTTCCCAGGATGGACAGTCCCATGCCGTACTGGCCGCCCACGGCCGTGTTTAATTCCTTGCTGCCATCAATGACGGCGTTCTCCACCACGACGCGTTGCGCGTCCCAGATGCGAATTACCTCGTACTCCGATACATTGTGCTTGATCAGCTTGAGGGATGCATTGGGTGCAAAGCGAAGGTGGGAGCCTGTCCTCAACTGGAGGCCCGTCACGTCGATTCTGCGAGGACCGGTGATAACAAGCGTCTTGCCGATCGAGCTGTCGATGGCGCGCTGCAGCGCGAGTCGATCGTTGCCCCGGGGGTCCCCCATGGCACCAAAAGTCGTGTCGGCCACCTCGCTGCCAGCGAGTGCCGGAGTTGCAGCGACAGCCTCTGGCAAGCTCAGACTCTGGCCGAGCGCACCCATTGCGCCGCCGTAAAGGACCGCCTTCAGCCAATCTCGCCGACCACTCATATGCGCTCCGTCCAAAGTCACCAGCAGTTGCCGAGTGGCCGGTCACTGGTCCATGACACGCTGATAAAGCGCCTCGAACTGCTCGCGCGCGTGTGTCATGGTGAACCCGGAATGAATGCGGGCACGGGCGTTCATGCCCAGTTGCAGCCGCGCTTCGGGAGACATGTCGATCAATTCCACCAGCCCCTGCGCCAACGCTGCTGAATCCTCCTTTGGCACGACCACTCCGGTATCCGCAACGAGCATGGCGGCGTCGCCCACATCGGTCACCACGCAGGGCAAACCCATTGCCATCGCCTCGCCGACTACGTTCGGAAAACCCTCGGTACGCGAAGACAGGCAGAACACATCCATTGCAGCGAGGCACGCGGGAACATCGGTGCGCTCGCCGAGCAGCACGAACCGCCCGGTGAGCCCTGTCTCGGCGATCCAGCTCGCCAGTTCCCGATTGGCGTGATCGAGGCCGCGTCCGACCATCAGGAAAACCGTGTCCGGCGCATGCTCTGCCACAATTCCCGCCGCTCGAACGAAACTACGATGATCCTTTACTGGATGAAATCTGCCGAGGCAGCCGATCACCAGAGCGTCCTTCGGGAAACCGCACTGCTCCCTCAAGGAGAGGCGTTGTTCGGGAGCAGCGACAAGACGCGCGACGTCGAATCCGTTCGGCACGACCAGCATGCGGCTCGCGTCGTAGCCGACGGAGATATGTGCGCGCCGCGACGCTTCGGCCGCACATACGATACTTTGCGGCACGAACCAGGACAGCCACGCACACATCTTTCTCAGTGTGACCGTCACGCGCGAGCCGGTGCTGTTGAGATCGGTGGTCCGCACGCCCCAGATGATCCGCTTGTGCGCGGCCAGCCGTGCTGCGACACCGCCGAGAAAATCGGCGTGATACATCCAGGTCTGAACAATGTCGGGATGCACGCGGCGGATCAGGTGTACCAGCTGCCAGACCGCACGAGGAATTCCCGCGGGCGAGCGCATGCCCAAAACGTGCACATCGACACCGCGCGCGCGCATTTGCTCGCCCAGCCTGCCCTGCGTGGTGAGCGAGCAAACTGTATGACGAAAGTGCGGATTGCCGTTGTGCGATTCGATCAGACGTTGAAGCATCTTCTCGGCGCCATCCGAATCAAGTCCGGTAATGATATGAAGCAGCCTCACTTGCGACTCCTGAATTCGCGCTGCTGACTGCGTTGAAAACGGCAATCGGCATCCGGACCACGGGATCTGGATCGCGCATCACACGGCCCACCGTTTGCTTGTCTTGCCTGATACAGCTCTCTGCCGCCCACCGGGCTCCATGACCCATTCTGCATGGTGCAAGAACGAAGTCGCGCGCCACCAACGTGCGATACCGCACATAATGTAGTGATAGCATGTGAATTCGCGGTGGCGGTTGATCGTTTCACATGTATCCACGCGCGTCCGCCCAACGGCGCGCTGCTGCCGCGGCTCAGGAGAAGGTATGAACATTGTCGACATTGTCGGAACCGTTGTCTTTCTGGGAATAGTGTTTCTTTCCCTTTTAGCGGTGTCCGACATTCTGTTTCGCCGACGACGCGGCCCCGCACGGCGCCGCGTGTCCGCACTTGCCTGGCTGCGCCAGATCATCCACAAGGTCACCGCACTTTTTCCGGCCCGCCGCCGGGAACGCCCGGCACGTCATGGCGGCGGATCCGCTTAATCTTGCAACGCACTCATCCTGTGCGAGCCCTGCCTGCCCTCACCTCATGTCTGGCCCTCAGGCGTAATGGGATTCGAAGCGGGCGTTAAAGCAGCTTGCTGAACGGGCTTCGAAACAGTCGTCTGAGCCGGCAACGCGCGAGTCGCCACAGCCGCGCCGAGCAATTCGCGATACACGTCAAGCGTCTTTTCAATGACGATATTCTCGTCAAACTCACTGAATGCTTTCGCCTGGGCTGCCAAGCCGAGCCTGCGGCATAGGGAGCGATCGTCGTCGAGCATTCGAATCGCCTGCCCAAGCGCGGCACTGTCCTTCACCGGCACGCTGAGCCCGTCTTCTCCCGAGCATGAAACCACTTCACGGCAGCCGGGGGCATCGGTCGTGATCAGTGGCAATGCGCACGCCGCCGCTTCAATCAACGTCTTCGGCAAGCCTTCCCTGTAACTCGGCAGTGCGACCACGTCCACTTCCGATAACAATCCGGGCATGTCGCTGACATGGCCGAGCCAGGTCACCAGGCCCTCCTCGACCCAGCCTTCCACGACTTTTGTCGGGACTGATGCGGGGTTGCCCGCGTCGGGCAATCCCGCGAGGATGAACTTCACCGTGCGCCGTTCGCTCTTGAGCTGACGGGCGGCATCGACGAATTCCGCTATTCCCTTGTCCCAGAGCAGGCGGGCCGCCAGCAGCACACGCAATGGCTTCGCGTCGTCCGCCGCATCGGTCTCAGCCCGTGCCGTGAAGCGCGAGCAATTAACGCCCGATCCCTTAATCAGGCGAACAATGCCCGGGTCCACAATCCTCGCCTGCCTGAACAACGCCACGTCATCCGGGTTTTGCAGCACGAGCATGGTGCGAGGCCCGCTTAGCGCGAATCGCATGAGTTGGCGCACGACCGGCGCGAGCACACGCGCTTTCAAATCGCGGCTCGTGAAGACATACCCCATTCCGGCGACGGCGTTGACCCGCGAAGGCACGCCGGCGAAGCGGGCCGCCACCGACCCGTACACCGCGCTTTTGATGGTGAAGCCATGCACGAGGTCAGGTCTTTCACTGCGAAAAAATCGTGTGAGCCAGCCGAGAACGCCGAACTCGCGCAATGGATTCAGGCTGCGACGGTTCATCGGTACGGCGTGCCAGCGGAAACCGAGCGCTTGCAGTTTCGGACCCCACTCGCCATCCGGCGACAGCATCACGACCTCGCAGCCTTGACTGCGCAGCTTGTTGGCGAGCGCCAGCCGGAAGTTGTAGAGATACCAGTCCGTGTTGGCGAAAAGCACGACTTTGATCCGATCCATAGTGCCTCCAGATGATCCCTTCCGTGCATCGTTCGCGGGCCGCAAGCCATGCCCGGCGACTTGAATTACCGTTTATGCGCCGGATCGCTCTCTTTTGGGCCGCCCCTGCATGCACCCGGATCCTTCGCCGTCTGCCCTATGTGTTCTGGACTCGAGCGCGCCGACCCGGGCAAACAGGTCGTCCCATAACCGCATTACTTCTTGCAACGAATAGCGCTTCTGGATTGACGCGGCCCCGCGCTTGCCGAGTTCTTCACGCAATGGCTCATCCGCCAACATACGGCTCAGCGCTTCGGCCAGCGCCCCGGCATCGCCGGGTGGAATCAGCAGCCCATCCTGGCCGCCTTGCGTCAGCTCGCGCGGACCGCTGGGGCAATCGAACGACACGCAAGGCAGTCCGAGCGCCATGGCTTCCATCATTGCCATCGGCAAGCCTTCAAGACGCGACGACAGCACGAACGCGTGCGCGCGCACCATTTCCAGCCACGGCGCCTGCGTCCTGCCAGGCAGGAAAATCCGCTCGCCCATGCCCAGCTCGACGATCCGGGCCTCGAGGCTGGCGCGCTCGGGGCCTTCGCCCCAGATCCAAAGATCCCAGTCGGGGAAGTGAGGAACAAGCGTTGAAAAAGCGGTCATCAGCAGATCGAATTGCTTGACCGCGTGCAGGCGGCCCAACGCGATCAGCCGCTTGCGCCCAGAGGCATCGGGCGGCGGCCGCCTTTGCGACAGCAATTCCGCCGGCAAGGGATTGGGTAGCACAACAAGATTCCTGATGCCCGGCATCATCCGCTTGAACTGCGTGACTACACCTGCGGTCAACAGGGTCACGGCATCGGCGTGCGGATAAAGCAGGCGGCATGCGAGGCGCATGAGCTCGGTGCGGTCATCGACGAGTGGATTGGTTTGTTCCGAGAGAATCACCGGAACCCCCAGTCCACGCGATGCAACGATGGTCAGGTTGTTCACGTTGGTCAGGAACGAGACGAGCACATCCGGCCTGCTCTCGCGGATCAGCGCCCGCAATGCCCTGAAACGCGAGAAATAGGTCTTCACCCTATTTCCTTGTTTGTTCGCGAGATCAGCCAGATAGACGAGGTTCACCCTGGCCGATAATGGGTAAATGCAGGTCCCGCGGCCCGAAAACGTCGCGACAAGCGTGACCTTATCTCCCCGGTCCGCCCACGCGTTCACCAGCGTCGCCGCCACGCGCTCGGCGCCCCCATCTTGCATCGAGCTAACCAACAAGAATATTTTCATCGCTGACGCTGTCCGTAGGTGCTAGCGGCAAAAAATACACGGGCACCACGGCTCCACGGAGAAGACGCGAGACGCGGTGCGGGGCTGGAAACCCCTGTCGCAGGCGAGATCGGGCGGAGCGCGTTCAATTTGGCATCCTGATGGTATCGACAAGGCGTGAGCGGTCCATGCCGATTCGTTCAAACAGGTCCTGCCACATCGCGATGACCCGGGTCGACGAAAAGGTGTGCATCACATTCGGCGCGCGCGCGGCCATGAGTTCACGGCCGGCGTCGTCAGTCATCAATTCGGTCAGCGCGTCGGCCAGCTTTGCCACGTCGCCTACCGGGCTCACGAGCAGGCCGTTATAACCATGCGTGACGATATCCCGAGGTCCGGCATCGCAGTCGAAACTGACAGCCGCACATCCGCTCGCCATGGCTTCGATGAGCGTCATCGGAAAGCCTTCGAAGCGCGAACTCAGCACGAACAGGTCGGCGCGCGCGTACCAGTCGCCCACATTGCCAGCCACGCCGGGAAGGATAATGCGGCCGTCGAGACCTGCCTGCGTGCGTCGGCGTTCAAGCATGTCACGCCCTTCCCCTTCCCCGAGGATCACCAGGTCCCAGCGCGGCTGCCTTGCTGCAATTCGGGCAAACGCGTCGATCAGGAAATCAAAGCCCTTTTGCTCCGTGAGACGACCGGCGGCAAGCAAGACCCGTCGACCCGGATCAACCAGCGCAGCCGGTGAAAGCGCGCGGCCGGCCAGAGGAATGGGTAACGAGACCGGATTGGGAACGACTTCGACGGCAGTGCAACGGCACGTCGTTTCCAGCCATTTGCGGGTGTCGTTCGTCAGTGCGACGACGACGGCGGCCTTTGGATAGGTCCAGCGCCGCAGTGTTTCCCAGAATCGGCCCAGCGGCAGCATCGGCGGATGGTTGTGCTCCGTTGCGATGACCTTGCAAGGCAAGCCGAGCGCCGCGAGGATCGACAGAACGGACGCGCTGGTCTGAATGCCCAGCACAATATCCGGCTTTACCTGCCGGAACACACGCCGCAAAGCCGTGATCCGACGCAGATTCGCAGCAACGGCCTCCACTATGCTGGTCGAATCGCTCGTCAGGTCAAGCGCGATTCGCCGGACGTCTTCGTGCAGCCGATAAAAATCGTTCGTGCAGGAACTCAGCGTGAGAACCGTGACATCCCATCCGAGCTCTGCCCATTCGCTCGACAGGTTGGTGATCACGCGCTCCGCTCCGCCATGGCCGAGCGAATGGTTGCAGAGCAGGATCTTCATGCAGCCTCCGCAGTGTTCCGATCAGACCGGTCGAACCGCACAAGCCACAGGTAGCTGCAGAACGAGCTTGAACTCATGATGCCCGTGGCAAGGAGCACGCCGGCGACGCCGAACGTCCCGACCAATGCGAAATTAGCGATCGCCTTGACCGCGAAGTTCGCGATGGCGACAAATGCCATCGACTTGAAGCGGCCCTGGCTTGCGAGCAGTTGGACAAGCGGGAGCACGGCAAAATAACAAGGTATCTGGATGAGGCCCCAGCGCACCAGATTGGCGACGGCGGCGGTGTCGGCGGGGGTGAACGCGCCACGCTGAAACAACAATCCCACGCCAAATGGCGCGAGCGGCCACACAATCGCGACGACCAGCACGCCAATCGCGAACATCAGCCCCGCCCACATCAGCGCGGTGCGGCGGGCGCGTTCCTGATCGCCGCCGCTCATGATTTCGGACAGGACCGGCAGGGTCGCTCGGCTGATGGCCAGCGCGCCCATGCTGATGAGCAGTGCAAGCACCCGGTTCGCGTAACCCAGCGTAGCGTTCGACCCATCGCCCAGACCGGCCACGAAGTATTGGTCGAGCGGTGTGCTGAAACTCATGATGAGTTGCCCGATCATGAAAATGCCCACTGCACGAAACATGGGCGGCCACTGAGGCGAGCGCAGCGACAGGCTGAAGCGGGCACGCACCTTGTCCACCTTGTGCGAAAGGACCCCAAGGGTGATTGCCTGTAAGAAGTAGCCGAGCGTCGTCCCGCAGATCAAGGGCAGCAGCGAGGTGCTGTCGCGCCACAAGAGCACGAACACGAGCAGCACGACCGCCGGAATGCATTCGAGCAGCGTGTTGACGTGGCGTCCGTAAGCCTGCAGGCGAGCTGAATGAACGCAGATCGTCAGCAACAGGACTCCGACTGGTGCCATCCCGAGCATCATCCGGTAGGACATCACGCGGGTGTCTTCTGACAAGTGCTGGGCCATTACACCGAGCACAAAGGGCCAACAAAAATAGAGCAGCGCCGCGAAACTCACTCCGGCAAGCACCGCCATCACGTCGAGCTCACCAAGAAAGCGTGCCTGCTCTTCTTTCGAACGGGTGCGCAACTCCACCATCGCGGGAACGAGAACCACCGCCAGCACCGCGACGAGCGTGACGGGCAGCCACGCTATCAGCGAGATCGTGAGTTGATACGCATCCACGAGATGGTTGATGCCATAGCGATACGCAATCGCCATTTCCTTGAACGCGCCGGCGCACTTGCCGATCAGCACGAACAGCGACACACGCATGGCGCTCCGGGCAATGCGCATGTGATCGGGATGAACCTGCAGCAGGCGATCCCGCCAACCCGCTATTTGATATCTCAACGCCGTTACCCCAGAAAATTTGATCCTGCAAAGCCGTGGCGCTGTCATAAGCGCGGCGAGTCAGCGGTTGCGCGCCGCGACAAAGCGGATGTACCAGGGCATGGCCCGCAGCAGGCCATCGCCGAGCGCGATTTTTTTGTCGTAGCCAAGCAGCCGCTCCGCCTTTTCGACGCTCGCCTGTGAATGCCGCACGTCGCCCGCGCGGGCCGGCGTGTACACGGGACTCCTGTCGATTGCTACGCCGTTATCGGCAAGGGCGGCTTTAAGGCGGTCGAACAGTTCGTTGAGCGTGGTGCGGTCGCCGACCGCCACGTTGTAGACCTCGTTCCTGCCCGATGCATCTGCCATTGCCGCCAGCAGGTTCGCCTGGACGACGTTGTCGATGAAGCAGAAGTCGCGGCTGGTTTCGCCGTCACCGTGGATCAGAACGTCGTCGCCTGCAATCAGCGCCGCAGTCCACTTGGGAATCACCGCGGCATACGCACCTTCGGGGTCCTGGCGCTTGCCGAACACGTTGAAGTAACGTAACCCGATGGTCGTGAATCCATACGTGCGCGCGAACACGCCCGCGTAGAGTTCGTTGACGTACTTGGTGACCGCATACGGCGAAAGCGGTAATCCGATGCGCTCTTCGACCTTCGGCAGACCCGGATGGTCGCCATAGGTCGAGCTGGACGCTGCGTAGGTGAAACTGCGGACCTCGGCGTCACGCGCAGCCACGAGCATGTTCAGGAAGCCGCTGTTGTTCACTTCGTGCGTCGCGATGGGATCGTTCACCGAGCGCGGCACTGAGCCCAGGGCCGCTTCCTGCAGCACATGGTCGACGCCCTTCACCGCCGTTCTGCAATCCGCGAGATTGCGTATGTCCCCTTCAATGAACTTGAAGCGGTTCCACTGCTCCGGCGTGACGGCCCCGCGGACTTCATCGAGATTGCGCTGGTATCCGGTCGAAAAATTATCGAGTCCGACCACGGCCTGATCAAGCTGTAGCAAGGCCTCAAGCAGATTCGACCCGATAAAACCGGCCACGCCGGTTATCAGCCACGTTTGCGGCCGCTCCTTTAGCTGGCTACGTATCACCTCGTACCGGTCAGGCATAGGCGCTCCTTCTGGTGGGCGGGGCGTCACAGGCGCAGGTCGCTTGCGTCAGCGGGCATCACGTACTTCAGGTCGTACAGGACGTGCACGTCCTTGCCTAGCGCGCGAAGCGCGGGTGCGCCCATCTCCGTGAACTGCTTGTGCGCCACCGCGACGACGACCGCGTCGTAGATGCCCTTCTGCAGTTCATCGACAGGCGTCAGCCCGTGTTCGCGCCACGCTTCTTCCTTCGACACCCACGGGTCGTACACATCCACGACCACGCCGTAATCCTTGAGCTCGGCCACGATGCCCGCCACCTTCGTGTTGCGCAGGTCCGGGCAGTTTTCCTTGAACGTCAGCCCCATCATCAGCACGCGCGAGCCTGGAATATGAACGCCGCGCCGGGTCATTGCCTTGATGAGCTGCGAGACGACATGCGCACCCATGCTGTCGTTCAGACGCCGCCCCGCGAGGATGATCTCCGGGTGGTAACCGATCGCGGCCGCTTTGTGGGTGAGGTAGAACGGGTCCACGCCAATGCAGTGCCCACCAACCAGGCCCGGCCGGAACGGGAGGAAATTCCACTTCGTTCCGGCAGCGAGCAAGACCTCTTCGGTATCAATACCCATCATGTTGAAGATGATCGACAGCTCGTTGATGAGTGCGATATTGACGTCGCGCTGCGTGTTTTCGATTACTTTCGCCGCCTCCGCCACGCGGATGCTGCTGGCCTTGTGCGTTCCTGCCGTGATGATCTCGCAATAGAGCGCGTCGACCATGTCCGCGATCTCCGGCGTCGAGCCTGATGTGACCTTCCGAATGTCCGTCACGCGATGGTTCTTGTCACCGGGATTGATCCGCTCGGGGCTGTAGCCAGCGAAGAAATCCACGTTGAACTTGAGTCCCGAACAACGCTCTAGGACCGGCACGCACTCTTCCTCCGTCGCGCCTGGATAGACTGTCGATTCGTAGATGACCACGTCGCCTTTCTTCAGCACGCTGCCGATGGTCTCGCTGGCTTTGATCAGCGGCGTGAGGTCCGGACGCTTGTACACGTCGATAGGTGTCGGAACGGTCGCTATATAAATATTGCAATCCGCCAGATCCCCGATGTCCGCCGAAAAGCAAAGTCCGGTGGCCTCGATCAGCTCGGCGTCGCTGACTTCAAGCGTTGTATCGCGGCCTTCGCGCAAGGCGGAGATGCGGTGACTGTTGATATCGAATCCAACCACCGGGTGGCGCTTGCTGAATTCGACGGCTAGAGGCAGACCCACATACCCCAGGCCCACAATGGCGATTTTATAGTCGGATGGCGTTGACACAAAGGCTCTCCAATGGGTTGCTATTAATCGCTTGTCAGGATGAGTTTTTTGCTGGATCAGCGCTCGATACGAGCCGGCGCGTCACTCGGTGTTGGACTCGTAGCGATGCGCCACGTAGGCATAAGTGCCGTAACGCCGGGAATCGCTGTAAGCGCCGCCATGCACGCGAAAGCCGTTGAACAGCACGCCGGTGACGCGCGTTCCGGTCTGCGAGAGACGCTTCACGGATTCGGTGATTTCGCCGACCCGCGTATCGCCGAAACGAGCGATCAGGAACACGGAGCCTGCAACCGGCGCCATGATTCCCGTGTCGGACACGGCCAGGATGGCGGGCGCGTCTATCATCACGATGTCGTATAGTCCCGACGCTTCGCGCACCATTTCCTTGAAGCTTTCACGCAACAGCAACTCGGCGGGATTGGCCGGATACGCGCCAGTTGCCAGGAAGTCAAGGTTGGGTAAAACCGCCTCGTGCAGGGCGGTATCGAGGGTACGGGTGCCGTCCAGGATGTCGGAGAGGCCCGGCCCCCTCGTGATATCCAGATACTGATTGAGATGGCCTTTGCGCAGGTCCCCATCGATCACAAGCACGCGCTTGCCGCCGGCCGCCAGGAGCGCGGCCAGATTCACCGTCAGAAACGACTTGCCGATGCCCGGCAATGGCCCGGCCAGCAGCACCACGTTATTGCGTGCGCCGACCATGGCGAACTGCAGCGCCGAGCGCAGCATGCGCAAGCTTTCTACGGCAGGGTCCTTCGGATAAATCGCCGCCAGAATCCATTGCCCCGGCGCCCTCGCGGAGATGCGCTCAGCGAGTTGCTGCTGCCGTGCGCTCACGGGAATCGTTGCGTACACGCTCAAGCCGGTCAGCGACTCGAGTTCTTGCGGATCGGTCATGCCCTTGAATAATATGTCGCGCGTAAAAGCGAGCCCAACGCCGAGGAGCAGCCCGAGTGCTCCGGCAATAACAAGCACCAGCGACTTGACCGGCTTGACCGGCCGCACGGGCACATCGGATCTGTCGATCAATTGCACCGAGTTGGCTTTGCCGGCGTCGATCAGTTGAAGTTCATCGACATTCTTGAGCATCGCCGTATACAAGTCGGTGCTCACGCGGACGTCGCGGGCAAGACGCAGCGCGCCCTGCTCCTCGCTTGGCATCGACTTCGTGCGCGCCGTCAGGTCTTCAATGTAGCTTTTCGTCGACGCAATTTGCTGGTCGATCGCGATCACGCTCGGATGCGAGGCCGAATACAGGGCCGAAAGCTCCTGGCGCTTGCGCTGCAGATCGAGCAACTGCGCATTCGCCGTCACGGTCTGCGACAGCACCAGCCGGCCTTGCTCGCTCAGGTCCAGCATCGTGTGCGTGTTGCGATATGCGTTGTAAGCGCTCTCGGCCTCTTCCATCTGACGCTTCGCGGCCGGCAGTTTCGCCCGGAGAAAATCCAGCGACTTTTTCGCAGTGATCGACTTGCGCGTCGCATTCAGCAAAATATAGGCGTCGCCGATCGTGTTGACCGTGGCGCTGACACGCGCCGGATCGCCCCCTTCCAGCGCGACGCTGAACACATTCGACTTCAGCCCTTGTTCAGCAATCTTCAAATGGTCTCGCAGCGCGTCAATGGTCAACAGGCGGGAATGCCGCTTCAGTTCGAACGCGGCCCCGCTTGCACCCCTGAGTTCCTTGACGCGCAATGTGATGTCCCCGCGCGTGGTCGGGAAACGCTCCGTCACGCCGACCCGCCCGGTCACCGGCTGCGGCAAGCTCGCGCCAGCCAAGACGTACTGACCGTCCGTTGCGGCTGTCAATGTGAAGCGAGCGTCTTCCAGCGTTTCGGGGACGTCAAAATCCGCAACCTCGATCGCTTCTTTGCCCCAGGCATAGCCACCCATGCCGAAGAGCCCGGGCGTAGAAAGCTTGTCGTTATGGCGCGCGATCCACCGGCCGATGAAAGGAAAATAATCCGGCTTTGCATCAATATAGAGCTTGAGCGCGTCGACCGTTTGAGCCACGACCGTCCTTGAACGGACAAGCTGCATTTCTCCTTCGGCCGACGGCTTCTCGTCGAACATGGACCCCACGTTGCCCAGCAGGCCTCGGCCCTCGGAATCAACGACACCGGTGGTGTCCTCGACCTTGATGAGGAGCGAGCTCCTGTAAATCGGCGCCGATAAAAACGCATATAACGCGCCGACAACAATCACCGCCGCTGTCGTCACAGCAATCATCATGCGACGATTGACAAGTGTGTCTATTACCGATGCAAGCGTGAGCTCATCGGCTCCACGTACTTTCGTGGCCGGACCACCACCTTGTCGTTTTAGTGTTCTTATTTCCGGAGCAAGACCTTGTCGTCTCATTTAGCACATCTCGTCGGAAGATTAATTCAGCACGATGAAAGCTCGGAAGATTGCGGCGACGTCACGCACGGGATTCATTCAATTCAGCATATTGATATGCTCCGAACCAGAAACTCCGCGAATCAACCGTTGAACTAAAGACGCCCTCGCTGCGTTTCGAGCTCGACTACGACGCAACAAAACACTAACAGTGCCGACCCAGGTGGTATGCGCGGAAACACACACAGGAATTCTCAAAATCCTGACAGTTTGCTCACCAAAGCAATAGACTTTATTCGTCAAATTGGTGCTCTCCGCACTGCTGCAATTGAACTGATGTTTCGGATTGCCTAAGTCCCTTTCAGTACGGTTTCGAAATTGATTCATGCATGAAACTAGGTAGTATCCGCATCCTGAATTCGACGAATCACAGCATGGATTGCATTGCCATTGCTTAGGTTTACCGAATAACATGATTGACATTTGGAAGTCGGATACTGTCCACGGCTTCGCATAGTGCACTTGCTCATCTCAATCAGATTTATCGCTTGAATGCGGTCGTCGGCCTGTAGCCATCGCGGCCGTTTGCATCTCGATCTTCAGAATTTATCGTGTCGAAGCACATGTCGTAGCGCCAGTTCTAATTGACAGACGCAGACGCTCGCAGGCATAGGCTGAAAAACTGGAACGGGAATAGAGATGGTTAATCTTGCGCTGAGTTTTGTCTGCTCTTTCTCCATCGTCTTTTTCATCGTAAGGAGCGCGAGCGTGCACGGCGCCTTCTCGCTCGATGGCGACCTGCAGGGAATACAAAAAAACCATGCTTACGCCGTCCCGAGAGTCGGCGGCGTAGGGATCGCATGTGCCGCGCTCATAGTCGTGTCACTCGAGTGGCTATGGTCGGACGCACCGGTCGCGAAGTCGCTCTTGCTGCTGCTTTGCGCCGTGCCCGCGTGCGCCAGCGGTGTCACCGAAGACCTGACGAAACGCGTGTCGCCACGTGTGAGGCTGCTTTGTACTCTGGCATCTGCACTGGCTGGCGTGATGCTGCTCCACGCTGTCGTCCTGCGCGTGGATGTGCCACTGATCGATCAGTGGCTGAGGTTCACGCCGCTGGCTATTGGCTTTACGATGCTCGGAGCGGCTGGCTTAAGCAACGCCGTGAACATTATCGACGGCTTCAATGGCCTGGCATCAGTTGTCGCCATGTTCATCTTCGCGTCTATAGGCTATGTCGCGTACGAGGTGAATGACGAATTTGTGATGAGCCTGGCGTTGACCATGCTTGGTGCGCTCGGTGGCTTTGTGCTTTGGAACTTCCCCTCCCCCACGGTCTTTCTCGGCGACGGCGGCGCATACCTGACAGGATTCCTCATTGCGGAACTGCTAATTCTGTTGATCGCCCGTCATCCCGGCGTGTCCGCCTGGTACGCGATGGTCGTCGCCATCTACCCGACATTCGAGACAATCTTTTCAATCTACAGGCGCAGAGTCAGTGGTCGAAGAGCGATTGGCGAGCCGGATCGACTTCATTTGCATACGCTCGTCTACCGCCGCATCGTGCGTAAAGGGTCGGACACGAGCACGCTCAAACAACGCACGCGGCGCAATTCACGAACCTCAGTCTATTTGTGGGCGCTGAACCTGCTTGGAGTGGTCCCCGCAACCATCTGGTGGAACACTCCCGCGATGCTCGCGGCAACGTCGATTGTGTTCGCCGCGGTCTATGTGCGACTGTATCTGTCAATCGTCCGCTTCAAGACGCCGCGATGGTTGCTGATCAATGGCACCACCCCCGTTGTCGCGCAAGGCGAAGTGCGGCAGCCGCGTCACTAAATCGCGTCACTTACAACAGGTCATAAGGCTGATTAAGCGGCAAGCTTGCTTGCCGCTTCAGACGTTTGGGTTCGCGGAACGTGAAGCCGATAATGCAGTCGGAGCGCCACCCTGCAACAGTGCGAGCTCAGCCGGTCATCAGGTGCGGCCTAGGGTCGGTCAGCGGTGGTATTGCTTGAGCCGATTGATGCTCAAGCCAGAGCTGAAACATCAGGACACCCCAAAGTTCCCGCTGCCAGTTGCGCTCACCCGAGAGATGCTCGGTCCATTTTTCCCGTACGAGCGCCGGCTCGAAGAAGCCTTCATGCCGAAGCCGGGATTCATCCAGCAACGACTCCGCCCACTCGCGCAACCGGCCGCGTAACCAATCCGCGATGGGTACGCCAAACCCCATCTTGGGCCGCTCGATCAGTTCACGCGGAACGTGCCGGAACAGCACCTGACGCAATGCCCACTTCGTCTGCCCGTCCTGCACTTTCATGGATTGAGGCAAACTCCACGCAAACTCGACTACACGGTGATCGAGAAAAGGCACCCGCGTTTCGAGGGAAACGCCCATCGCCGCCCGGTCGATCTTGGTAAGAATGTCGTCAGGGAGATATGCGATCAGGTCCAGCGCCATCATGCGTTGCACAGCGTCCAGCCCCTGTAGGGGCGGTGCGTTCCCGGTCATCAGGGTGGATGGCCCAACCCCGCCGATGATCGCCGCAGCAGGATTTTCCCACTGCGACACCAGACGCAAATACACATCGTCGATGGACTTGCATTTCAGTACTTCTGCGCCCTTGTGCAGCCTGTGCCCGACGTTGGCATTGCGCAGTCCATGGGGCAAAAAAAGTTTGATACGGTCCGCCAGTCCGCTCCAGAGTTGCGGCGAAATTCCGGTGATCCCTGTCGCGACCAGGTTGCGCAAGGGCGCCGGGAGCCTTGCCATCTTTCCCCACATGTTCAACGCTGCGTGGTATCGCCTGTATCCGCAAAATAGCTCGTCTCCGCCGTCGCCCGACAGCGACACAGTGACATGCTGCCTGGCAAGTTGCGACACGAGAAAAGTTGGAATCTGCGAGGAATCGGAAAAGGGCTCGCTATAGAGCGTGGGCAAATGCTGGATCACGTCCATCGCCTGATCGGCAGTTACATACAGCTCCGTATGTTCCGTGCCCAGGTGACGGGAGATAGCTTTCGCGTGCTTAGCCTCGTCGTAGCCTTTATCGTGAAAACCGATTGTGAACGTTTTCACCGGTCGCGAAGACTCAGTCTGCATCAGCGACGCCACCGTAGCAGAGTCGACTCCGCCAGATAAAAACGCCCCGACCGGGACATCCGCCAGCATCCTTTGACGCACAGAATCCCTAAGCAGCAGCTCAAGTGCGTCGACCGCCTGCTCGGTGCTGCCCGAAAAACGTTGCGCGGAACCCGTTTCTGCGACTTGCGCCGCAGACCAGTAAGACCATATGGTGGGTTCTCGCCGATCGAGCGATAGCGAAAGCAAACAACCCGGTTTCAGCTTGGCGATGCCTTCGTAAATGGAATAGGGAGCCGGCACGTAACCGTATCGCAACTGGAGGCTGACTGCTCCGCGATTGATGGTATTTTCAAAGGCCGGATGAGCCCTGAATGCAGTAAGTTCGGATCCAAACAGGAACACACTGCTTTCGGCGCGGCCCTGCCAACCGTAATAAAGCGGCTTCTCTCCAATCCGGTCTCGTGCGAGGAAAAGCGTGCCGGTGTGCTTGTCCCAGACCGCGAAGGCAAACATGCCGTTTGAACGCTCCAACGTGCCCTGGATTCCCCACGCGTCGAATCCGGCCAGCAGGGTTTCGGTATCGGAGCTGCTGCGCCACGCGGGGGCGCGGCCAGCGTTCTCGAGCAAATCCCGCAACTGCCAGTGGTTATATATCTCGCCGTTATAGACGATCGTGTAGCGGCTGCTAGCCGACGACATCGGCTGATGCCCGGCCGACGAGATATCCTGGATCGACAATCGACGATGCCCAAGAGCAATGCGCCGCGGATGGTCAGTCCAATACCCCGCGTCGTCAGGGCCCCGGTGCGCGATAGCGTCCGCCATCCGTTCCAGCACTACCTCTGGCTGTGCGTCCCTGCCCCACCTTCCACCAAGAAAGCCGACGATGCCGCACATCCACTTGCTCCTCAAGCCGACTAGCGCCGTCATCGAGCCCGTTTGGGGAACGGCATTAAAATTTCCATTGCAGCGATAACCGCAGTGGAATCAGGTGCGCATAGAGTCGCCCTCAACAGGCGATGCGTTGCTTATGGCTGTTGTTCATAGCGTGTCGAATCCGAGTGTCCTTTGCTGCTCCGGTCGTATCCATTTACGACGCTTGTGTGTGACGGATGGCCAAACAAATAGCGAGCGCGCTGGTCGTTGGTTCCGGCTCGCTCGCACTTCGTCCCTGATGCCTATGTTTAAAGTCACGATGGGCCCCCGCCTGCGTATTGCCGATGCCTCATGCCGATGCCTCATGCCGATGTCTCATTGTCCGCAGTGGACTGTGAGGTCAGCGAAGTTCTCATCCCGATTTTGTCGCTTTTAATCCAGCCATCGAACTGTCAGGGATAAGTAAGAGTAGCTCTGTAATACTTGGTAAGTTTGTGCGGAGGCGAACACTCCCATCCGGCTTTCTATCTGTGTTAGGTCACGCGCGTTTAACGTACGACTCACGATGCGTATTACAGCTCGCCACCGGTTCTTTAGGACTCGATAGGTACGACGATCTCGAGGTCACGGCCTGCCTTAAGCAAGCCCGACAACGGTACGACCAACAACCCGCGATGGGAGACATGTTTACTATGAAAACCAGCGAACTCATCAGGAGCGACCTGTATCGTCATACGGGCGACTGCAGTCCCGGCGTGTTCCTCAAGCAGTTTTTGCTGAACGAAGGTTTCAATTTCATGTTTTGGCTTCGAATCGCAAGCGCGGTTCGAAGCCGACCTTTGCAGCTCGTTCTGAACCATATGGTTCGCCTGAAGCAGCGCAAGTACGGCTTTGTCATTAGCGCCGGCACGCAAATCGGGCCGGGCTTCTATATTGGGCATGTGGGTAGCGTCGTCATCAATTCGACCGCCAGGATTGGAGCGAATTGCAATATTTCCCAGGGCGTTACGATCGGATCGAACGAAGGACAGGCGGCAACCATAGGCGACAACGTCTACATTGGACCGAATGTCTGCATTGTCGAGAATGTGGTGATCGGCGACAACGTCACTATAGGCGCCGGCAGCGTTGTGACCCGGGACGTTCCTCCGAATGTGACAGTCGCGGGGTGCCCTGCGAAGATCATTTCCAACGATGCGGAGCGCGGACGGGCCGCTCGCTACATCACGCGCCGATGGATCAGCACGGCCGCGCAGTCTGCGCAGACAGCGTCCGTGCCTGCTAACTAGCTAGTGGACGGCAACACTTGACGAATCCGCGTACCTTGAGAGGCGGCAGGTCCATACATGATGTCTGGTTGTTACTTGATGAGGTCGATCTCAAGCCGGCATTGTCTGAGCGGTTTTGAGCACCGGGATCGTGGATCATTGGTCAGGTAATCGTCGCGTGGAACGCCGACTCGATCACGAGGCGAATGGGAAACCGCGAAATCGGGGATGTCCGTGTTTTCGTGAAGTCAACGGACGATCCCGCATCTCAGCAGGTTCTGCAGTTCCAACTCTTGCGATCATGCCGTTCGGCCCGGCCGGCGCCTTTGTGCGTAACCAAAATCCAGATGGTCCGCGCCAGCGTGTCCGTTCGAGCACGTTCTCGTCAAATCAATCGCACCGCTTACTTGACCGTGGTTACGTTGGTCACTTCAACCGACGGGCCGGCTTTGTCCCAGCCGTCGAGGTAGAAGCCATCGGCTGAATTCGTGAAGACCGGCGAATTGCTGGTGATCAGGCCGCTGACCGTATGCCCGTTCAAGGTCAATCCACCCACGGCAAATCCATTATTGCGCGCGCCGGTGTCGTGATGATTCGTGATGGCGATCGTCACGTTCTTTGCCACCGGTCCCGGCAGGTTGGCCGCGTAAATAAGAATACCGTCGTTGCAGTTGATCGTCGTGGGACTGGTGATCGTGATGTTCTGCAGCACGTCATTGTTGCTGTTCGGCTCCATATCGAGCCCGGCGGACGGGAGCGTCCCTGCAATGTTTTGCCACGTCGGACTCTGGAACGTGATGTTGTTGCCGCTGATGATGGTCGCGCCTTGCCGGCGGCAGCCGTCCGCAAGATGGTTCGTGATCGTGATGCCGCTGCAATAGCTGGTGGCGGGGCTGAACGCGTTCGCGATGTAGATGCCGTCGCCCCAGCAATCAATGGTCGTTGGCGACGTGATGTTGACGGTTGAGGAGCCGAGAATGGAGATACCCATGCCGTAGCCGCCGTCGTTCGGGTCGTTGACGGCCGAGTTCAGTTCCTTGCTGCCATCGAGATACGGGCTTTCGAGCGTGACGTTCTGCACACCCCAAATCATGAGCATGTTGTAGGACGGCGTGTTGTGCGGCAACAGCTTGATCGACGCGCCGCTGGCGAAGCGGATATGCGTGTTCGTGTGCAGCGTGAGACCCGTTGTGTCGATACGGCTCTTGCCCGTAATCAACAGAATGTTCCCAACCGTACCGTCGATTGCATTTTGCAGCGCGACGCGATCGTTGGTCACGCCGTCACCCTTGACGCCGAACGTGGTGTCGGTGATGACCTGGCCCGTACCCGTGACAGGGGTGGTGGGGGTGGTCGTGCCGCTACCGCTTTGCTTGCCCCTTCTGGACGCGTTAGCGACGGCATCGCCAGCTACAGCCGAGGTGTTGGCGTCACCTGAACCACCGCCTCCGCAACCGGCGAGAGCCAGCGCGCCGGCACCGGCTGCAAGGGCTGTCAGAAATTTTCTTCGCCGAGCAACTTGGTCCGACGAAGTATCGATTATTGGGAATTGTCTGTTGGAATATGACATGTATTTATCAAGGCCGGGTGAGCCCACCCATTAATGCGAACAAGGTTCGCGTCATAAGGACGTCGCCGCGCAAGGTACGCAGCAACAGTAAGTACACCTAATGGTGTTCCGCTCTTTGGGCGCAAATGTCTGCTGATAAAATGAACTAAAAACCAGAAACTCGTATATATCGTCTGAAGTAATACGACACAACGTTAGTTCGGATTGCACCCTTGAGCTCAAGTCACGAATGGCTCCACATCAAAATGTGACGCAACTGCATCGGAATAAATTGCCACACTAAGAAGGTATCTTCTACCGGGCTGACTTGGCGAAGCAATGATACATAAATGAAACAAAAATTTAAACGCGATTCGTAACTAAGCGTAACTAAATGGTCTGAGTTATTGGACTCAAACTGAGAAAATTTTTCACCTTCTCCGATCGGAATGCCGTCCTGTAAGGGTTTTAAGGTTTTAAGCGCGGTTCGATAAAACCGGCACCCACATAACTAAAAAATTACGTGGCAATTTTGGACGGCGGTTTGTTGCTATGTTCATACGCATTCAGCTACGATGTTTTATACGGGTGTACGTTATTCTTTTAACTAAAAACATACTTTATTTAATGTCAGACAAATGATTTTAATATCAGACAAATCAGTTTGATGTCAGATAAGTAAATGAGTGGAATTTGAAGAGTGATTAGCGTTGAAGCCCAGCTGAGGCGCTTTCGGGCTCGTCATGAAGAACCGCGTGATCTTCGGATGCGTCCGGTGACCGGGCCGCCCCTATAACTGCATGTCATCGATTACGCGATTGAGAAAAAGCACCGTATTGCAATAATGCCGTTCAGTCAGGTGTTTCTTAATTCTGCGGGTAGGCCACTAGCACGTCCTCCCCGCCGTATTGATCACCTTCAGATAGAATTATCGGGTGGTCCGCTTGAGTTTTCACCGCTGGCATCAGCGGATCAAGCGCGGACAGTAGCGAATTTATGGAAGCCTACGTTGATCCCTACGCATCGCCCACTCGACCCGGCTGGCCGTTGGCCGGAGGACGTCGCCGTATGGGTAGTGCACGTGCCAGAGAACATGGCAACCACACGAGCATTGCTCAGCAATGCCGAGCTCGCGCGTGCCGACAGATACATCCGCACAGAAGACGCAATCCGTTTTGTGGCGATCCGTGCGAGTTTGCGGATGCTATTGGGAGAACGGCTGAAAATAGCGGCGTCGAAAGTGCGGTTCAGCGAGGGTGCGTACGGCCGTCCAGTACTGCCGGATGTCCCTGAACTGTCGTTTAACGTATCGCATTCCGGCGCCTATGGCTTGATTGCAATTTCGTCCAAACGAAGCGTCGGAATCGACATTGAGCAAGTGAGTCCAGCGCTCGACTGGCAGTTGCTCGCGCGACTGGCTTGTGTTGCGCAGGAGCGCGATGCGATCGCGTGCGCCACACAAGATCGACAGGCTGGCTTGTTTCTAAAATGCTGGACGGCAAAAGAAGCGTTGCTAAAATCCCTGGGGCTTGGCGTGACGGAAGCACTGCTTGATTTGACTATTGACGTTCATGGAAACACTATGCAACGCGCTGACGTTGCGATCGGGTCAATTGCCGCAGGCGCCGCAGATCTCAACTTTCATTGGCTGAACGATTTTCACGGCTACGTCGCATGCATCGCATACGCTGAACACTAATACATCAGCGCGAGTTCCGTGCGGAGCCGAGGGATCGATACACCGAATCATCTGCGATGCCGCCAGCGCCCGTCCTCAAGGGTGTCGAAATTCAAATGAAACTGCATGCAAACAGCGCCGACGATAGCCGGTAGTTTATTAGTAATCTGCATCATTTTCGGGTCGGCTCGTCAAGACAGGTTTGTCGCGACACCCTCTGTCAGCTTGCAGCCGCTGTCCCGGGTTCGGCGATCCGGTCCAGCGCCGCCACCGCCGTGTGGACATCGGGCGCGAACATCAAGGCGACATGGTCGCTCTGCACCTCGACCACAGACAGGCCGCCGCGCGCAATCTGCTGCCAGAGCTGCAACGGATCGCCATACCCATCCAGCCGCTTCGTCGCGCGCACGTAGACAATCGGTCCCGCGTCGTACGCCCGGGGCTTATAGATCTTCATAGCGCCTTGCATGGTTTCGCGCACTCGTCGCAGGACCGGCGGCAGCGCTGCGGTGCTTGGCCCCGACGGCAGCGGACGATGCACACCATGCCGGCGTAACTGCCTGGCCGCCACCTCAAGCCTCTTGCCAACATAGACGACCCGGTGAAGCATCGGCAACTCGCGTAGCGCGCGATATCGATCGCTTACGTAATGGCGCCAATAATCCAGCCACGCCCGCCAGGGCAACCAGCGTTCATCCACGTAAGGATCGAGCAGGCAAAGAAATTCGATACGCTCGCCTGCACGGCTAAGCTGCTGCGCGATCTCGAGCGCGACCAGTCCGCCGAACGAATAACCGCCGAGCGCATAGGGACCATGAGGCTGCACGCCGCGCATCTTTTCTATATAACTCGCCGCCATCTGCTCCACCCGCTGCTGCACCGGCTGCTCGCCGTCGAGTCCGAGCGCCTGCAGTCCAAACACGGGACGCGCATTGCGCAACGCGCCCACGAGCGTCCAGAGCTCCATCACGGTGCCGGTCACGCTATGCATGAGGAAAATCGGCGTACCGACACCGGCGCGCATCGAAACGAGAACGGGTGAAGACATTGCGCGATCGCTGTTAGCTGCATGTGTTTCCTCAATCACCGCAGCGAGACGGGCAATGGTCGGCGCAACCAGCAATGTGGCGATCGGCAACTCGCGTCCGGTCCACGTCCCCACCTGGGCGAGCAAGCGCGCCGCCAGTAACGAATGGCCGCCCAGCTCGAAAAAATTGTCGTCGCGGCCGATCGGTGCGAGCCCGAACAGGTTCTGCCACAGAGTCTGCAAGCGATATTCGACATCCTCACGCGACCCAATGGCTTCCGGCAAGTCGTCGTCCGTGCGATGCAGCGCCGTGCGGCGGCGAATGGCATCGAGACATTCGGGATTGCGCAGCGCCGACGTGTTGCCGACAGCCAGCCCGTTGACCGCCGCACGCGCGGCCGCCTCGGAGAATTTGCCGTTGTGGGTGACCGGCAAGGCATCGACTGCAACGATGAAATCCGGCGCGTGAGCCGGCGACGCGCGCCGCACCAGATCGAGGCGAATTCGCGTCTCGAGCGCATTGGTCATCGCTAGTCCTTCGCGCAAGACGACGAGCAGGACGACACGCTGCTCACCGCCCGAGGGGTGCGAACCGTCGAACGGCGTCTCGCCGCATTGCTGTTGCACCGCCATTGCCTCGTGGATCTCCGGAATGTCGTTGAGCACGCGATAGATTTCAGCCGGACCGACGTTGATGCCACGCACGTTGAGTACGCCGTCGCAGCGGCCGTGCAGCCGCGCGCCGCCATCCGGTGAAAACTCCACCAGATCGCCGTGCGTCCAGACGCCTGGATTGCTGGCGAAATAAGCGGAATGAAAGCTTGCGCCGGCCGCGTCGCCGAAGAACCCGAGCGGACGCGACGGAAACGGATTCACGCAAACCAGTTGGCCGATGCCAGTGGTTTCCGCGTGCTCGCTCCAGGCCTGCACATCGAGCGCGAGGCTTTTGCATTGCGCCTCGCCCGCATAAACCGGAAGGTTGGGGTTGCCGAGAACAAAGCAACCGATGATGTCGGTGCCTCCCGATATGGTCCAGAGCGGCAGCCGCCTGACGTTCTCGCGAACCCAGTGGAACTGGCTGTCGTAAAGCACCGCGCCGGTCGACAACATCGCACGCAGCCCGCTCAGGTCGAACCGCAACGCGGGAACAAGATGCGCTTCCGCGCACATCTTGAGGTAAGCGGGGCTGGTGCCGAACACGCTGACGCGCTCGTTGGCGACCAGTTGCCACAAGGTATCGACCGATACAATCGGGCCGTCGTAGGTGACGATTTCAATGCCCGAAGCGAGCGCGGACAACTGCCAGTTCCACATCATCCAGGCGCAGCTCGTATGGAAATACATCCGGTCGCCGAACTTCAAATCACAGTGCAGCCGATGTTCCTTCATGTGTTCGAGCAAAACGCCGCCGGCTGCGTGGACAATGCATTTCGGCTTGCCGGTCGTGCCTGATGAAAACATCACAAACAACGGATGGTTGAACGCAAACTGCCGCCATTCGAAGCGTTCTGCATCGCCGCTGTTGCTCAGCGCATCGAGTGAATAGACTACCAGGCCGTCGGGACAGGGCAAAGCACCGCCATCGAGACTCACAATGCCTTGCAGCGTGGGCAGTGCCCCGGCGAGTTCAGCAACATTGCTGGCTACCGATACCCCCGCGTCGTACGGCCGCGCGCTCGTGTGCGCGAACAGCAGACGCGGCGCGAGCGGCGCAAAGCGATCCACAAGCGTCGCGACGCCCATCTCGGGCGCCCCCGTTGCGAGCGTCGCCCCAATGGCCGTAGCGGCCAGCGCGGCGATGACTGCCTGCGCGTCATTGCGCATTACGCCGACAACACAATCGCCCTCGCCTACGCCAAGCTCCGTCAACGCTTGCGCGAGACGCGCCACGCGCTCGCGAAGTTCGCCGCGCGTCAGGCGCACGTGGCGGCCATCGGCGTGACACGCAGTCAGCGCTGGCGCGTTGGCATTGGCTATCGAAAGATTGAGCAGATTGTCGGCGTAGTTGAGGCGAAGCCCCGGGAAAAAGCGCGCGGTCTCGCATTCGTCACCGACACACACCGGTTCGATGTCGCCCGAATAAACGAGATCCTGCGAGCCTTTGACGAAGCTTCGCCAGAACGTGCGGTAATCGCGGACCGAGAAGTCGTGCAGCGATGCATAGCTGTCGAACGTCCGGCCGGTGTCGGCTTGCAAAGCGACGATGAACGATGTCATCTGAGATGCCGCCACGCGGTCTGCGGGACTTTCATACATCGCAGTGCGCGGGGGTGTCGGCGACACACCGAAGACTTGACGGTTTTGGACGATCATTTGCGTTGCTGTCGCATAAGCAGCATCCGTGAGCGATATGCCAGCCCGGGGACAGGAATTCGAGGTGCAGCTCCGCCGCATGCTTTTGCGTTGCATCCATGCGCAAGCGCTTTTTCTCGATGCAGTAGTACCGACCGAGTTCCCCCACAGGCTACCAGCCGTGGTAATCGCTCTCCGTGCGCAAGCGCACTGACCCCGGCGTCCAATTATGTGACTTGACGGGGAAACCCGGGGAACGCGAACTTGTCCAGGCCGCGCCGCGATATTGAGCCAGGCGGTGGCCATCGCTGCCAGCCGATGTTTCCGCCGCCTGGTCTCCTGGCGGCAGACTCGCCCGGTCCCGACATGGTTTCTTCAGTCCAGTTTGTTCGCTGACGCACAGATCGCACCGTTGCAAACCAATAGCTTTGAGAGTCAGGCGCAGCGCTGACCCCACGATTTTATGAAATAACACGACAGGAACTGATCTGTCGGAGTTTGAACATGGAGGCGGTTTAGAGAGGCATCGAACACTTCTGGCTCGCAGGGGGACCCGTTTGACCGCCTCGCAGCGCCGGAAATATTCTCGGGAAAAAGACGGTCAGACGAATTCGACAAGCGATGTATCAAGGACTTATGCAAAATCCGCGTCCGTCGTATTGCACCCGAGCGCATCAACGACGGATATTTCAACAGCCTGTCAAAGGTGATCAAATGAAAGCCGAGTTGCGCCGCGTTCTTTCGGAAACCGCATCCCTTGACGTGCCGGTCGAAACCTTGAGCGACATGGACGACCTTTACGCCGCTGGATTGTCTTCGCTCGGCACGGTCCGTGTGATGCTGGCCGTTGAAGACGCTTTGGGCATACAAGTACCTGGCGAATTGATTACGTTTGAGCTGTTTCAATCTATTGATTCGCTTGCGCGCGCGCTTGCGCCGCTCGTACCGGCGAAGTCGGTGGCTCGGGAGTGTGTGGCCGCGCGGCGATAACCATGACAGGTAATCCTACGATGAGGCCAGTCACCTTTGGTTGCTGTTATGGGTGGCTGCACTTACCGGCAGGCCGCAACGCCACGACGGGCATCGTACTGTGCAGCCCGTTCGGCCACGAAGCGATATGCGTCCACCGCGGCTGGCGCGACTTCGCAATTGCACTGACGGCGTTCTGCGGGATTCCGGCGCTTCGCTTCGACTATCCGGGAGCCGGAGATTCGGGCGGCAATGAGGGAGATCCGCAGCGCTTTCGCGCATGGATCGATAGCGTCAAGAGTGCGGCGCAGTACCTGCGTGCCACCACCGGCGTGACACGCCTGATTTTGTGCGGGCTGCGTCTGGGAGCGACGTTGGCCGTCCTGGCGGCCGAAGAGCTGGACGGCGTCGATAGCCTCGTTTTGATGGTGCCAGTAATCGCTGGCAAGCGTTATATACGGGAACTGGGCATGCAGCGTCAAGGCTGGCTCAAGTCCGCAATGGGTCGCGAAAGCGCCGACCCTCACGACAGCGGGCGCGCCGTGGGTGTGTTCGGGTTTCATCTGTACCCCGACACGCTCGAGCAACTCGCTGAGGTCAATCTCGTCCAACAAGCACGGGCCGCCGCGCCCCGCGTATTGCTGCATGACATTTGCGACAGCGTATCCATGAGCGGGCTGGTCGAGCGTTACCGCGGTCACGGTGCGCAAGCAGACCTTCAAATTTTTCCTGAGTACGGCAAGTTCCTGGTCGACCCTCGGCTTAGCGTTCCACCCTGGCGAGCATTCCACGGTGTGATCGAATGGCTCGGCTTCCAGTCCGGTGCATTGGCAACGCCGGCTGTTGAGATACTTGCTCCGGCCGCCGACGCGAGGATCGATTTTGCAGCAGGTCATGAAACGCCTGTTGTCTTCGGAGGCGGGCGCTATGTCGGCGTATTTTTCCAGCCGCGCTGCGCGCTCGAGTCCGCTCCCGCTGTGCTGCTCGTCAATTCGGGGGCCGCTCATCGCATCGGCGACGGACGGCTGTCCGTACTGATGGCGCGACGGCTCGCGGTGCAAGGAATCGCCTCGTTACGCATGGATCTGGGCGGCCTCGGCGATAGTCTTCATCACGAAGACGCGCCGACGCTCGAAGCCGTATACGCCCTGCATTCGGTCACCGACGCGACAGCGGGAGTGGAATGGCTGAGGGCAGCCGGACACCAGAGGGTCGTCATGTTCGGCGTCTGCACGGGCGCATACGTCAGCATTCACACGGCGTTAGCGCATCCTCGCGTTGTGGGCTGTATGTCGGTTAACTTGCCGTTTTTCTTATGGGGCGCCCCGCAAACGAAACTGGACGCTCTCCATTTCCAATCGATCCGGTTGTACTTGCTTGCGATGCGCAGCCCCCGTAAGTGGCTCCGGCTGCTGACCGGGCGCACGGATGGGCTGGCGAAGGTGATGGAGCTGGCATGCCGCTGGAACGTGCGCCTGACTTCGCTCGCCGGGAGTCCGTTCGAAGGCCGGTTCGGCATCAATACTTCGACTGGCGAGATCCGCCGGTTCATGAGGGACCTTGAGCGCAAGGGCGTGCAAACGTCGCTGGTGTACGGTTCGCTCGATGGAGGGCGCGATGAATTGGAGATCCATTTTGGACCGCGCGGTCGCCAACTCGAAAAACTGACGAACGTTACGGTGGAGATCCTCAAGGGCGTGGATCACGCGTTGTTCTCGCGCACAGCGCGTAACGCCGTGATGGCTCATTTCGAGGAATTTTTGCGCGAGAGGGTTCTCGATGCCGGCACGCCGATAGCCAGGCGCGTGGCGTGGACCGAAGCGGATGAATGTTCGCAATAAGGGGGCGGACAAGCGACAGCTCTCCGGCATGCATCTCAGATGCAATCTTGATCCCTATTAATCGGTGACCCAAGGATGATCGACACTACTGGGTTTGGCTCAATACAAGGCGTGACGGCCCAAGGGATGACGTCCAGAGCGCTCCTGGAAATAGAGCGGTCGATATGCCTGTCCACCGAAATCGACTCGATTCCGGATCCATCTCTTCGCGCGACGTTCGGGGCGGGACTCGGATGGATCAAACGGTTCATCATGCAACCGCATCCAGACTTGGGGCGCAAGGGGCCGGTTTGCCCGTTTGCACAACCCGCCCACGAAGCGAGGGCAATACACTTCTGTGCATTGGATGTCGGTGAGATGAGCTTTGACGTATTCATCGACGTCATGACGCGCTTGCCATCCTTTTTTAACAGCGTTGCCGGGACCATGTCGGAGCGCCCGGATCTGCTATCGCTGTGCATCTTTCCAAGAAATCTTCGGGCGGAGTCGTACTACAAGTTCATAGACTATGCGCACTCGATTTTGAAGCCGTTTTATATGAACGCTGGATTGATGCTTGGCGAATTCCATCCGCTAAGCGCCGTTCGCGGTGCTCACTCGGAAATGATTTGCCCTATGCGCTCAGATGTGCCGATTTTTGTCATTCGATCGATCGCGTTGCACGATATTTTATTCATCGACCGTCAATCAGGGACGCTCGGCACGCGCATCCACGAACTCGAATGCTATCTGCGCGGCGTGGGCAATCTGTTGCCCCCTGGCGAAGCGGCTTGCATAAAAGATCGCATCGAAGAACTGAAGTGTCAATTGCTTAGGAATGGAGATTGCAGTGCGCGGCAAGCGTCACCGGCGAGGGCTCTCGGTCTGTCAATTTCTCCTTCCGCAGGCGCGACGTCGTAAGCGTCCAAGATTCTAGGCATTGCGCCGCATGGCCATCATGCCCTGCTAAAAAACGGTCAGAATTTGTGCCACGGAGTCGACCAGATGTTGCACCACTACTTCTTCGATTCTGCTACGAACCAGCCGGACAGCCCTGCGTTATGGGTCGATGAGCGTCTTTACAGCTACAGCGAAATAGAAACTCGGGCACGTCGCGTTTCTGCGGGACTGACAGCGGTTGCACGGAGCTGCAACGCGGGCCGATGTTTGCTGTTTGCGCATCGCAGCCTCGCCGCCTATGTTGGCGTGCTGGGAATTCTCGACGCCGGTATGGCCTATGTGCCCCTCAGCCCAAAGATGCCGGCTACTCGGATCGCAGCCGTTATCAAGCGATCCGGTGCACCGCTGATGTTGGTCGATCGGCGTTGCGCCGCGTCGTTCGATGAAGTGCTGTCGTTGCTCGACGAACGCCCGCAAATTTTCCTGATCGACGAAGACGCGGACGGATCGCTTCTACCCTCCGCTGCCCCCGCTCTTTCGCCGCTGCCAGCGGCGTCGTATGTGCGGCATCAGGGCTCCGTGCACGACGTCGCTTACATACTCTTCACGTCGGGCTCGACGGGAACGCCCAAGGGTGTGCCGATCACGCACGCGAATGCCGATGCGTATATAAAGGGCCAATTGCAACTGGTCGATAAAGCGAGCGATGCGCGTTATGTTCAGCTATGCGAACTGAGCTTCGATCCTTCCGTGCACGACATGTTCGTCTGCTGGGCGAACGGCGGCTGTTTGTACGTGCCTGAAACCGTCGATCCCGTCTATAACGCGGGCTTCATCCAGACTCACCAGATCACACATTGGAATAGCGTGCCTTCAGTAGCAGGCTTCATGCAGCAAATGCGCAAGCTGACACCGGGCGCATTCCCCAGTCTTCGACTGTCGTTGTTCGGCGGTGAACCATTGTCTCGCTCGCTGGCGCAGGCGTGGACGCGGGCCGCGCCGAACGGCCGGCTCCTGCATATGTACGGGCCGACTGAAGCGACTATCGCCAGCACGCGCTTCGAGGTCACCGCCGAATTCCTCGACGACCCACGGCACGCGGTCATCCCGTTGGGCTGGCCGCTCCCAGGGGTGGAACTGCTGATCGTGGATGCCGAGCTCGAACCGGTTGCTACCGAGCAGACTGGTGAGTTGCTGATTGGCGGCCCGCAGCTTGCCGGCGGCTATCTGTCGGCTGACGAACCCGGTGATAGAAGGTTCATTGCGAAGACTTATCTGGGTCTGTCTGCGCATCGCTGGTATCGATCCAGCGACGCCGCGCGCGCAACGACGCGACACGGAATCGTGTTTCAGGGACGTCTCGACACGCAGGTAAAGATTCGCGGCAACCGGCTCGAGCTAGAAGAAGTCGAACACGTCGTGCAAGCGTCCAGCCATGCTGCGCTGTGCGCGGTTGTCCCTTGGCCGCTCGATGAAGTCGGGGGAGTGGCCGGCCTCGTCGCCTTCGTGACGAAGCCCCAGGTTGAGATCGCGCTTGTTCTGCGGGCGTGCCGGGTGCGCTTGCCAGTCTACGCGGTGCCGCAACGGATCGTTGTCATTGAAGCGTTCCCGCTTACAGTGAACGGCAAAATCGACAGGAAGGCACTCGCCGGACAGTGTGCACGCGGCGATGTAGCCGCATGAGGTTTATGCACTGGACCCCAGTGCAGAATAGCAGTCACGAATGCATCGGATCGACGTGCGCCGCCTTAGGCTCTACGCTCTTGCGTGACAACGGCAAAACAAGCCCGGTGCAGTAACCCATTAGGCCGGTGATCCGATCAGAATGACCCAACCCCTCGCCAAATGATTAGGATACCTTTCGAATTCGTCGATATCTTCACTCATTATTTAACCTAAAGCACAATTTCGAAAGGCTTCGGCTGAAACCCAACGAAGCAACCCTTGGCGAGGTCGAAGTCGTAATTTATCTACTGTGAACTGTCGGACTTATGATCCGGTGAATGCGTGCTGAAACTCATGGCGTCAATTCAGCTCAATCGAGAATAGCGCCCCGTTCTGTACGCGCGAATCACAAATAAGTCTTGTTTAGAGCCTCTGCATCCTCGGGTGTCAATTCGTAAACCGGATGCATGACAGCGCCATTAGACCACTCGAGCTGATAGCGCCACTTCCCGTCACCGAGCATATAGCGCCATGCTATCGGTTTGCGTTCGCTGCGCTCAGCAAGCGATTGCTCGGTCTGAAAATCTTCGCGTTGACCCATTTTCGCCACCCCCGGACGTTTGATAAATCCTAGGGTGAGTTTAAGTTTCGGTGTGCGCGTTGTCGCTCACTTTTATGTCGATTTGTCTTATCTGACCTTACGAGCGAGTCACTCCATCATTCCGTCCGTGACAATTTCATCTCCTGCCCCACCTCAAACGTCGGGACAATCTTGCGCTCAGACTGTCTTTGCCACTTCCAGCTTGAGGCCGGCGCCAAGTCGCAGGCGCCGTGTGTTTCATCGCTTGCCTCTTCGATTTCAGGATTGTCCTGCTACGGACCAGCCGCGAATTAGACTCTGCAGTTCGTATATGAACGGTCTTTATGAGTTGTTGAGTAACCCTCAGCCGATTCGGGCCGACTGCACACTCGTCAACGCTGGCGTCATGGTCGTCTGATACTCCGGCACCCAGCGGCGCAGGTCACGACGCACTTCGTCATCTGCCAATACGCGATGCTGCATCAGCCACGGCAGCAATTCATCGAGGAAGTGATTCGGCACTTCGCG
>Ga0153932_1000133_pt1 | contig 37283 bp, 42 predicted proteins | sample TSNJ016MetaG_FD_102273 | JGI IMG/M metagenome (GOLD analysis project Ga0153932, IMG submission 102273) | Attine ant fungus gardens microbial communities from New Jersey, USA - TSNJ016 MetaG | ecosystem: Host-associated > Fungi > Mycelium > Unclassified | place: USA: New Jersey, Wharton State...
CTTGGTGTTCTGCACTCGCAAAACTGATTTGTCGCACCCGTATCGCTCCGTCGTCGTTCCAGCTCTAATAACGCTTCACTACGTCACAGCGTTTACAAACGCGTCGATTAAATCAGCGTTTCCCTAGGTGAATCGATCAGCGGAAATAACTCTTCTATCTGAAGCAAACCGCTTCAGCATAGAACGCTCTGTCTAACTCGACCTGCAGAAATAAGATGCCGCACCTGGTCGAGTGATCCTTCGGATCATTGCGCGGCGGCGTCCCTTTAAGCACGCGTTACCGCCACATTGGCAGGATCGACAATGCGAGCAGCAGGCCGAGCGCTGCATTAAGCACTCTCCATTGCATGTCGGTCCGAAGCAACCGGGAAAAAACGAAGCCCGCAAAACACCACAATGATAACGACACCAACGCTGCGGCACCAAAGGAGACGCCGAGCAGTATGCCAAGTCGAAGTGGGCTGCTAGCTAGTGCGGCAAAGGATGCGGCAGCACCCAAGGTCATTGCCCAGCCTTTAGGGTTATGCCAGAGCATCCAGGCGCCACTGATGAAACCGGTTGGCTTGCGTAGATGCGCGTCCAGACTAGGCGGACCGCTGGACCCGACCTTCCAGGCCAGCCATATGAGATAAAGCGAGCCGATAGCCTTCATGGTGAGCTGCAAGACTGGCAGCGCCAACAGCAGGCTGCCCAGCCCCGCGGCCGCGGCAGCAGCCATAGTCGCGAGACCGACGGCAATGCCGGACATGTAGGGCAAAGACCGACGGTATCCGAAATGGGCGCCAGAGGCTGTCGCGAGAGTCGTGGCTCCGCCGGGCGTGATAGTCGACACCGTCACGAAGAGACCTAGCGGGAGAAATTCGCTTAATGACAAATCTTCCTCCGTTCGTTGAACGATCAATCAATCTTTTTACCCGAATCATCGCCCTTGAGAAAACGATGATTGATCATGCCACCCATTAGCATCCATAATGCACGTATGGCAAGAAATCTCGACATTACGTTGCTTCGCACCTTCGTCGCGGTCGCCGATCAGCGGAACATGACGGCCGCTGGCCGCATGCTGCACCTAACGCAGGGTGCGGTCAGCCAGCAGATCGCAAGACTCGAGGAACTGGCCGGAACATTGTTTTCCCGCGACCGAGGTCACCTGCATCTGACTGCCACTGGAGAGCGATTGCTCGGCTCGGCGCGTCGTCTACTGGTGGTGCATGATGAATTGTGGATGGAGATGCGCGCGGGTATGGAGGAGGGTGCGGTGCGCGTTGGCGTCCCGCAAGACCTGGTGGGAACGCATCTAGGACCGATCCTCAAGGGTTATTCAGCCGCCCATCCTGAGGTGGCGGTTAGTCTCCTATGCGCAGCTTCGCCTGAACTACTGCGCGCGTTAGAGCGAGGTGAAATCGATCTCGCGCTTGTCGAGGAGACCGTAGGATCAACTCAGGGTGAATGTGTGGCCGTTGACAGGCTCGTATGGGCCGGCGCCAAAGGCGGGGTTGCGTATCGAAAAAGGCCGTTACCGGTGTCGATGGTCGCGCAGACCTGCGCGTTTCGGCCAATCGTGCTAAATGCGCTCCGCGAGTGCGGTATGGTTTGGCGCACTACGTTTGAGAATGGCAGCGTCGACGCGACTACTGCAACGGTTCAGTCCGATCTTGCCGTCACCATATTGCTTGCGTCGACCGTGCCTCCCAGCCTCGATATCTTGCCGCTCGACGCCGGTCTTCCGGAACTACCTTGCTTCGCCATCAACTTGTATTTATCGCGAGGGCATAGTTCCCCCGCGACGACTGACCTTGTTTGCCATCTCAGGGAAGGCTTCGCGCGATATCCGCGAACAGTCCAGTCTTTCGCCGCGTTCTGATGCAAAGTTCACCAACGGAAAATTGGCGCTTGCCACCTTGATCGCTATCGTTGCGCATACGGTGTGCTCCCACCGGCAGGGCAGCATCTCGCTGGACGCGCCATGCGTTGCCTGCCTGAGGCCTGCAGTTCCTACCGTCGACAATACACTGGTGCAATGCCTAGACCCGCGTAGTGTTATCCGGACAATAGGGGACTCAGTATCGTAGAGGCATTTTCGAATGGTTCCTGTTTCGCACTTGAATCGTTCATGCAAGTTCATGACAGATATCTTTACCGTGGGTACCGGGAAAGGAATGGTATAAGGTGCGCGGCGACTTGGTCTGGTACCTCGCGCTGCGGAAAATGACCGACAGCCGGGAGCGTTACAAGCTCAAACTGGCCCTTAAATTTTTCATGCACATCATTGAGCGCACCCGGTGAGCTGACTCCGTCCGCCTCGCCCTGAATAATCACCACCGGTAAAGACAACGAGCTTGTCGCCTTGACCTTGGAATCGAGCCACGCACTGAGTGGATCCGGCGGTGCTATGTCCCAACGAGAGAGATAACTGTGCAGCGTAACGTCGATCCAGTCGGGGTTATCCCATGCCCGTGCTACACGCGAAAATGTCGCCTCGTCGAACCACCCGGGCGGTCCCCAATTTACCCAGTGGAAATGCGCAAAGCCTCGCCGATCGTCGCGGACAGCTCGCGCCCCACGCGGCGTTGCGATGAACCACTGGTACCAGTCCATCTGTGCTTGCTCGAAGGATGGCGTTGGCATACCACCTAAGCGTGGCGAGGTCGAGAGCATGGCGATGCGCTCGATCCGATCGGGCCAGCCTACCGCGAGCGCCTCGGCGACACTAGAGCCCCAATCGTGCCCGACTACGGCGAAGCGCCGAATAGAAAGCACGTCCATCAAGCCAATTGCATCCATCGCCAGAATACTCGCATCGCCTGTGCGTACGTCGGTGCCCGATCGAAAACGGGTGTCGCCAAAGCCGCGAAGCGATGGCACAACGGCGCAATAGCCTGCTGTGCTCAGTTGATCTACCACGGGATCCCACGTCGAAGAATCATCTGGCCAACCGTGCAGGAGTAGGACGATCGGGGCGTTCGCAGGTCCTGAAACTGTATAAGCAACGTCCAGGTTGCGAACAGTGGTAGTCGGCATAGTGCACTTCTCCCAAAAAAGATAAGTTTTGGTGGCGTTGAAACGGGTGACTTGAACAGATTATGCAACAGCGCTGTCTGCTAAAAACTAGCACGACGACAAGTCGAGCCGATGCGACCGGCATGCGGAAAGCTTGAACGGGAAAATGCATACGATGACGGTGCGGCCCGTTCGACATCCGACTGAGGGCGGTCATGCAGCGCAACCAAATGTCAGAAAGTGGCCTCCGTGTGTAAAACCATAGAACCGAGATCGATAAAAGGTGGCTCCGGCAGGGCAACGCGAAATGGCGGATATCTCCGGATGGATCAGACAACAGCAGCTTCCGACGCTTCGTCGAGCAGTTCGAAGGTGTCTTCCATAGTTGTAGACGCGCTTAGCGACGGGAACGCCACCCTTGGTTGCTAAAGTACACTTATGGAAATTAGCGCTTGACCATTGCCATTTGCGCGAAATACAGCGAGCGCATAACGAAGTCGGATTCGACGTTCGTCTGCGTGATTGGCATCGCGTGTCGTCCAGACACCCGCATATTTCCGAGAGTGCGCCATACGAGTCGGTATTCCCGCCCGGATAGCAGGAGACCAGTATTGACATCGGGCACCGTGCATCAAACGAGTAGACCCAGCGTGCCTATCGCAGGCGGCGGTGTACGGGGCAAGCTCTGCCACACCTCCCATGAAAGCGCCTTCTCATTCCGACAGAGCAGAAAGTATTGCCGACACACAGGCATTGATTCAGACGTGTGCTCTCTAATGTGGGCACCTGACGGCTATGCTTTGGCAGTTCCCGCCTGGACAAGATCCTGAATAATTATCGACTGGGCCATCGGTGCGTGCAGACCGCCGCTCTCACCCTGCAACAGGCGGAAGCCCACTATTGAATCGGCCGACCACGCATGCCGCACAACAGCGAACCGAGCGTGAAGTCGAGAAGCACCGCGGGGTAGAGCGCGTTGGCGCCCATCTGATCAGCTAGCCGGTGAGCGGAGGACCAGCGCAAGCGCCAGGAGATAACCGCTCGTCACTCACTGTATGGCCAGCCGCGTGCATGGAGAGCCTGCGCCAGATTTGACAACGATTGGTTCAGGATTGTCGCATTGAGCTGCGCGAGCAGCGAGCTAAATACGGCGACGGCGGTGGTCTCCCAGACAGCGGATCGAGCCGAGCGGGTTGCATCGCGCTCAAAACAGACTTTCCCGACGCACGCGGCCGAAATGAAGGGATGCGTATAACCCATTACCATCACGCCGACGAGCAGCGCCGCGCTATTGACGTTGAAGCCAGGCGTGAACGGGTGAAAAATCAGCAGCGTCAAACTGATTAATGCGTTCAGAAAGTTCCACAGGAAATTGACGAGCGGCGACGATGACCCCTTGCCACGCGGCTCCAAAAACGGAGAAGGGAACACTTCGCCGCGCAGACCAGCGGTCAGATGCGGCATCGCGTTGCACAGGAAAGCACCCGCGAGGAAGGCAACAACGAAGCTCATGTTTCGTCCTTTTCGAGAAAAACCGGAATAGCCGACTTGGCTATTGATGCGTGGAACTGCCGAGACGACTAATGAGAGGGATGGCAGCAGCAAGCGTCGCGACGTCATGAGAATCGAACCGCTCGAGCTTCGCCAACAGCCATTGACGTTTGGCCGCCGTGCGCCGCTTGCGTTCGTCCAACCCTTTGCGCGTGATGGCAAACAGTATTCGGCGGCCGTCCGCGAGATGCGGTTCGCGCTCGACACAGGCTTCCTTCTCGAGGATTGCAAGGATGGCTTTCATGGACTGCGGCTTCATCGATTCGGCGCGCGCAGATCCGCGGTAGCCGTCGGGCCTTCGCGTTCTAGCCGCTCGAGCACGCTTGACTGCGACAAGTTCAAATCGCCTGGGCTGGCGATGCGCAGTCGACGCAATAGCTGGCCGACAGCGAGCGTTAGATCGGAGATGGCGTCTTCGAGCGGAGAGATGGATTCAGCGTGGCGGGTCATGCGTGAAGAATAAATAAAGACAGTTAATCTTGCAAGATCATCCGTTGACCTGCAGACGCGCGCTACATGGTGCGCAGTGTTAAGAAGATATGGCCCCCGTCGTCCGGCAGATTTTCGGTGTGCAAAAAAAGCTTCTATGTCTGAGCAAAGGAAGCTGCCGCGAATGGCATAAAGTGGCCACGTACGGAAGCACGCGGTCAGTGCGGCGGGCTGTCACTGCCCGCCTGCGCCGAACCTCCGTGCCCTACCGAGCTCGTGTGAAAACGCGCTGATCGCCTAAATTGGATTAACTCATTGAGCACGGGTGTCGGATGGAGCGATTCGTGGAAGGTGAAGATCACAACCAGGTGACGCTGGTTCCCGAGTGCCTGGATGAGTTCGTCGTAGAGGACAATCCGGTCAGAATATCGAGGCGTTCGTTGAATAACTTGATCTTGAATCACCGAGCTTTGTGGCGCAAAGCCGACGAGTGCTGGTTGTCCGTCCTATCACCCATCTGTTCGGTCAAAGATTTATATCTATGGCTATCCGAACCGCGTTCACTCAAGCCGGCGTCTTAAGGCGATGCCAGCGCAATGTCGAGTGCTTACGGGTTGTTTGGTACGGGACCTCAAAACCATTGCTGACTATCGTCGTCACGACGGCGTCGGCCTTCGCAACATGTGTGCCCTTCGTCCTCGTGCCTCGATCTGAAGCTGTTCTCACAGGCACTGGCCGCCACTGATGGCAGTGATTTCAAGGCCGTCAATACGCGCAATTGCAACTCCACCGAGGGTAAATTTCGAAATCGAACGCCGGGGATTTTTGCGTAGATATCGGAAGGATGCTTAACAGAAGGTGTGACAAGGCTATAGACGATCCTTCAATAAGGTAAGCTTAAGTAAGCTATTGGCAGTAGCAATCGCGGCGTCTTCCGGCCGTCTTGGGTTCCATCCCAATAGATGCCGCGCCTTGTCGGCTGTTGCATTCTTGCGCCTACCCAATTCAGGCATCATCCCACGAACCTCGGGGTCAAACATTGCAAACAAGCGCAGGAGCCAGTTTGGCAAGTGGCGGGTTGAAACTTGCCTCCCCGCGTTTCCCAAGCCCGCCTTTAGAACGTGTGCGAGCTGCCGCACACTCATGAAATTACCCGCGGTCGCAAGAAACCGTTCGCCGCACGCAGCATGTGCCGTCATGGCTCTGATGTGCAGATCAGCGACGTCACGCGCATCCACCAAACCGAACCAAATATCCGGACAGCCGGGCGTCGCGCCGTCCAACATGCGCTTCACGAGGTGGATCGAGGTCGAATAGTCCGGCCCAAGAACCGGCCCGAGGATGCCCACGGGATTGATGACAGTCAATTCCAACTTACCGCCTTCGTGTTCGATAAAATGCCAGGCGGCGCGCTCCCCAATTGTTTTTGATCGCTGATACGGTTGCACGACCGGATCGTCAGGGTCAGTCCAGTCCGCTTCAGTGAATGGCACCGACCTATGCTTCGAACCATAACCGATGGCGGCGAAAGAAGAGGTAAGCACGACCCGTTTCACCCCGGCATCCCGCGCTGCCCGCAGTACTCGGAGCGAACCGTCCCGGGCAGGTGCAATCAATTCATTTTCATCCTTGGGTGCTTTACTCGGAAAGGGCGAAGCGACATGTAATACATAGTTGCAGTCCGCAACCGCATCAGCCCAGCCAGAATCGGCGTTCAGATCCGCAGCGAAGAAACTGATGGATTCGTCGCCCGTTAACCCACCCTCCCGCAGCATGGAAAGTACGTCGTCTTGCCGCACCAGATTGCGCACTGTTGTGCGAACTTCATGTCCCGCTTTGAGCAGTCCGATAAGACAATGGGCTGCGAGAAACCCTGTCCCGCCGGTAACCAATACGCGTGCCATACCACCTCCTGAGTGAATGATTTCTTGCTGCACGTTACACTTTCAACCTAGGTCGAATGTCAAGGAGATTTGATGCGTATCGGCGAAGTCGCGCGACGGTCGGGTTTGTCACCTTCGCGAATCCGTTTCTACGAAGAGCACGGCTTATTGCCTAGAGCCGCGCGGAGCGACAACGGCTACCGGGACTATCCGGGAAGCACAGTCGAAACGTTGGGCTTGATCGATCAAGCCCAACGTTTGGGATTCACACTTGGCGAAATCAAATCGAGTCTGGCTGAGGCGGGTGGTGTCCTTCCCCCGAAATCCCACATGCTGCCGGCACTTCGAGCGAGGTTGTCGAGCTTGGAACAGTATATCGACGAGGCCATGCGCCGGCGCGATCGGGTCGTTGAGTTGATCGCAAAGTTTGAAAGAGCATGCTGACCGGGCTGCCTTCGCCGCGCGGCATTCTGCAGAAACAGGCCGTGTGCATACGGCTTACACTTCGTGCGAATATAGCGCAGCAGTGAGCCTTGACGCCTGCTGGTCGAGCTTGTGTAGAACCGTATTAACTCGTTGAGCTTGGGATAGTCGGATGAACGGATTGAGCTTCGTTTTTACAACCGAAGCCGTCGAGGCGACGCCGTCCATCAACCAGCACCAATTAGGGTAACGCCGGCCTTGGATGCGAAACATTGAGTGGCTCCTCGTTTATGGATTTTCTAGTACGTTTAGAGGTACTAGACCCTTTGTGCGAAGCCGGGCTTTTCGCATTAAGTGTGTTCTGCGGCGCCAATGTCGAGTTATGAGCCGCCGAAGCGCCAGCATTCTGAGCATGTGCGTTGCAAGAAAGTGCAACGCACATCGCTACAGTCAGCGTACAAATCACTGTCAAGTTTGTTCTGTCAACGTGCATGAAAACCTTGGGGTATAAAGTAGCAAAAGGCGTCTCAGTTGTCTCGCCATAAACAGCTTTCCATCGATCACCTAGGGGGTCTTAATGGTTACCGGTCGTGGAAATAAGCGGAGTATGTTTCATGTTGGATAAGTCTCAAGTCTGCCTCAGTACTGTCATTTGAGGGGAAGCCGCCGGTAGAAGGCCTGTTGGAATCACGTAATAGGCGGCCGAGGTTGAGCCCCACATAATCCGGTGGGTAGATGTGGCAGTGGTGATCAATAATCCGCAGATCCCCGCTTACTTGCTTTTGCTCATGGCGTTTTCATTCTTGTATTCGCAGTCCTAAAACACACGCTATATGGCGCCTGTCGCTATATGCACCGTCGTTTTTGAGGCCCGTAACAGGAATCATTCGGGCTGGTACTTCTGCTGAGGCTTGCACATGTGCCCATATTTCCGGACGAGGATTTACAAAACGGTAATACACTCAGTCGACGCCGGGAAAGTTCTGATTGTCCTAAATGCATGAAACGGTGGGTAGGGCGCGCCGTCTTATTTCCTGGGTACGAGCGCTCGCCCGAGGACCACCGCTTGTCGCCTATCGTACGTGGCTCAGGTCAGCGCAGCAGGCAAGCGCGCAGCCTTTCGAAGGACTGACGGCGTTCCCATAGTACTTCTCCGGGCAAGCAGCAGGAACGGACTCCATGCGTAGGTGCTAACTCGGTACTCCGCCCGTTGGGTACCGCAACTTATCTTTCGCTGGTTCGTATATCCATCTCCCGTCGCGGGCGGGAAAGACAACACAACGCCCGTTTGAGCCGTGCTGCGATTCGCGTAAGTACGGTGGGAGTAGGCGTGACACAGGCGACAGGCGGCCATGTAAATTCGCGCATATTCGGCCCCCATGCACGCCGATTGTGGCGGGGACCTTCCGTTTGGGCGAATTCCGTGGGCCGAGCGATGCATTCGACAGTCTCCATTGCAGGTTGATCCGAAGCAGGCGGGAGAACGCAAGATTTCCTAAACACCATGACAGGAGCGACACCATTGCTGCGGCACTGATCGTGACGCCAAGCAGTGCGCCCAATCTAAGCCGGCTGTTCGCGAGTGCGGCAAACAATGCGGCGGCACCCAAGGTCATTGGCCATCCTTTAGAGTTATGCCAGAGCATCCAGGCACCCGCTAAAAAAAACGGTTGTTTTGCGTAGACGCGGGTCCATGTTCGGCGGACGCTGCGCCCGCTTTGCCAGAGCCGACCATGTGATATAAAGCGAGCCGATAGCCTTCATGGAGCTGCAAGACTGGCAGCGACAGCAGGAGGCTGCCGGCTCCGCAGCCATACGCAGCAGCCATCGCCGCGAGACGGACGGTAGCGCAGATGGACTCTTGAGGCCGCCGCAAGAGTCATGGCTCCCCCGTGCATGATAGTCGACACCGTCATGAAGGTTGCCAAGCGGGCGAAAAACGCTCAATGACACATCTCCCCACTTCCTTGAACGATCAATCAATCCTTTTACCCGAATGATCGCCATTAAGAAAACGAAAATTGATCATGCCACCCATTAGCATCTGTAATTCAGAAAGGGCCTGCATGTCAAACGCAATCACATGCATACGCGCCCCAGGGTTGCCAAGCTTTCATGGTGCGGTGTTTTAAATGTCATGATTGCAGTCATGCATGGGAACTTTGTCGCCGAACGCAGGCGAGCTGTCCCTGATGGCATATGCTGACGGTACAGTATTACCGACGAAATCGGGTATCTTCCCTACATGCACCCGATTTGGAATCGGCGCGCGAGGTACGGCGTTTCGGTGACAGATGGTGTTTCGGGAACGGCCATCGACTTTACTGGATTTGAAGATGCGAAGCCGAGCAAGGAAATGGAATGGATGCGCCGTCAGCGACTACTGCCGAGATCCGAGATGCTGTTTTACATCAAGACGCGCATTGCTCGAGTAACCAAGCTGCTACGCTCCAAAACGGCGAGGAGCTTCGCCGGCTTGTTTGACGTTCTTATGCCCCAAAGGCGGACTTCTCTTTGTCAAGGTACTCGGCGATCCTTCTCGGAGGACGACCGATAAGCGATTCGACGTGGTCCGTAACAATAGACAAATTGCCCGCCCGCATCTCCGCTTCAGCCGATAACAGGACGGATACGAATATTTCAGGAACGTCGGCGGTCTTCAGCCCCGTAGCAAGTTGCCCATCGGTCACGTGAACAACGGAAAGCGGCTTGCCTGTCGCCCGACTAGCGAGGCGGCCGATTTCTGTGGTGGTCAGCGCCTCCGAACCCGTGAGCGTATAAGTCCTGCTTCCCGAAGTTGAACCTGCGAGCGCTGCAGCGATCGCTTCAGCAATGTCCTCACGGCTAACGTACGAGGTTCTCCCGCCCTCGGCCGCCGAGTGCCACTGTCCGCTCTTTAGCGCATTAGGAAGCACGCGGAGCAAATTCTCTTGATACCATCCGTTGCGAAAGATCACGTAAGGCAGACCGGTGTCTTTGATAGCCTGCTCGGTTCCCAGATGGTCAGGCGCGAACGTCAAAAGCGAACTGCCCGGATTGGGCAAAGACGTATAGGCGAGCCGCTTGACGTCCGCGGCGACGGCCGCCGAGACCGCATTACGATGCTGCTTTAGGCGTGTGTCTGTTCCGTCCAACGCATCCGTCGATATGATAAGCACAGTACGGGCGCCGCTGAAAGCCTCCGTTAAGCCTCTTAAGTCTTCGAAGTCTGCTTTGCGCACCTCGATGCCTGCCGCTGCGAGGTCTGAAACCTTTTCAGGGCTGCGAGTACCGGCAATGATGCGACCGGGCGCGACGTCCCGCTCCAACAGGTGCTTGATAACAAGCTGCCCGAGTTGCCCGCCGGCACCGGTCACGAAAATACTGTCGTTCATGCGAAAACCCCATCTTGAGTGTTACTCTCACATTGAGAGCACCCCAATGATCAGGCGTTCGCAGGAAACCGTAAAGAAGGCAGTTATTCAGGAGATAGTTACCAGATGGGAACCACTAAAGCGACGACGACCACCCTCAAAATCAGGCTTGAAGGGGCCAAAGCAAGATACGGGGCATTTTCGAATTGCCCCGTGCGCGACGTCATTGACGTCATTAGCGGCAAGTGGAGTTCGTTGCTGGTGACTGCACTCGCTGAGCAACCCTATCGCTTCGGAGAGCTTCGCCGACTTGTGCCAGACATATCGCAGCGGATGCTCACGCAGACGCTTGGTGAGTTGCAACGCGACGGCTATGTGCGCCGAGAGGTCTTCCCGACCAAACCCCCGGGCGTGGAATACAGCCTGACTGACCTTGGCCTTTCGATGTTCGAAGCGCTACACGTACTCCTGCAGTGGGCCGAGGAAAATCACGATGCGGTCACATCGGCTCGCGACGGCTTCGATAGCGAAAAATTATCAGCGTAAGAGGTGTAAGCCTCCCTTAAGCATTCGCGGGCGTCAATCAGCCTGCTCGACTTCGCATTCGACGAACGTTCCAAGCATTGAATGGAGTTCACCACCAAGCAAGATAGCTGCGATCATATGGCGGCTGATAATTTGTAATAGTCATGAAACATCATACTAGTCGACGCTAGAAAAAGTTACCTTCTCTTGGTCTTGTTACCCGAACCATTCTGTACCATGACAATTCAAGCTACCGGCTTATCATTTTGCTAGGTCGAATGCCCCGAATAAAGCTTAATTTTATTCCGGTTCTCTGAATATTCGGCTATTTCAGGTTATCTGAATGGTGCCCGCAGCATACACTTCGTCCTCAACGCAGCGCTATGAAGAGCGCTCTCTCCTATTCCGAAGTGTTTAAAAGCCAAAAACGCATGTGCGTACTGTCGCTTTGCGACCGTTTCGGTTGAAATCGGTCTCCTGTGGCATTGTCCCATCGTCCGCGGTCATTCAAACATTGGGGTGTGGGATGTTGTCGACCATGCACGAGCAGGAAGACACGATAGATGGAGGGAGCCAGTGTTCAGTCGAAGACTGAAAATTTACTCGCCGCCTGCCGTGCCGCTTTTGCGATACCGAAAAGGCGTCTCCCGCGTGTAGGCCTTGAAACGCTTGCCGAAATGCGCCTGATCTAGAAAACCTGAAGCGAACGCGATGCTCTTTAATGGCAAGTCGGTGTAGCGTAGGAGGTTCTTTGCGTTTTCCAGGCGATACTGCTCGAGCAGCGGCTTGAAGGACTTTCCTGTCTCCTGCTTAAGCAGATGGGTCAGGTATGTTTCCGTCAAATGGACTTTGTCTGCGACTTCTTGAAGCGAGAGCGGACGTTGGAAGTTCTCTTTCAAGAATCCGAGCGCCGTGCGCACGTGGCGGCTGTGAATGGTCTCTAACAAATAATCGCCGGCGTTCGGTCGCACATCGCCGAACTGTTCGCGCGCGACCGTCGTCATCAGTAGCATGAGTTCACTGCGTATCTCGGCTTGATCGAAGAAACCTTTGCGGTTGCATGCCGAGAGCATGCGGTTACAGCGGCCCTGTACGTCTTCCGCGGTGCGGTCGTCAAGCTGATAGCCGTCGGCCGTGTGGTTCAGGAATGGCAGCATCTCGGGTACCGAGTAGCTGTTCGGATCCTCTGCGCTCAGGTTCGGCAAGAGGATCGACTTCTGCAGATAATGCGCATCGAAATACAGCACATAACACTTTGCATCCGCCGGAAACAGCACCCGATGCACTGTGTAAGGGCTGACGAAAAAAATGCGTCCTGCGCCTGCGCGTGCGACCTCGCCGCCGATCTCGTGCGTAGCGCGTCCCGACGCAACAAAGAACACTTGGAAAAAATTATGCCGATGTGGCGCCATGTCTCCTTCAGCGCCAGCTTCCGTGGTCCTGATGCCGACCCCGTTCCAGCAGAATCGCTTTTCGGCCAGCGTGAAAGTGCGGATGGCGTTTGTGCTCATCGTCTGCTCCTTAAACGATAAATCAGACCTTACGGCGTCTCGACGATTTGCCGAATAGGGCCTTTTACCAAGGCATGATCGACGAGGCGCAGGCAATCGCAGATCGCTTCGAGCGCCGGGACGCGCAGCCCCGCGTCGTGCGCGAGTTCAAGTAGCACGCCAAGAATCGGCTCGACTTCCAGCCGTCGCCCGGCTTCTGTGTCCTGCAGCATCGAGGTCTTATGCATGCGGCTGCTGCGCGCGCGCTCGAGTGCGGATTCGGGATCGATACCGTCTCGCACTCCGTGGTGTGCCGCGATGCTGAGCGCTTCGCCGATGAGCGAACGCGCGAGCCGCTCGCCTGCGTCGAGGTCAAGCACTTCGCCAAAGCCGAGATGGGAAATCGCCGCGAGCGGATTGAACGCGACGTTCACGAGCAGTTTACGCCATTTTTCGATGCGGATATCTGTCACTTCCTTCGCCGGCAAGGAAGCGGACCGCAACAGGGACACGACAGGTTTCGCTACCCCTGCATTCGCGACGACATCGCCGATTGCAAAGCTGTCGGTGGGCAGCACGGTTTCGACGAGGGTGCCGTCCGCAAGCACCATCAGCCCTTTTGTTACGACACCACCCGCGATCAGCGCGAGCGGCAATGACTTCTCTGCGACACCCTCAGGGTCTACAGAGACCAATCGCGTTTCAGGCGTGAAGTTGCCGAGAAATTGCCAATAAGGCAGACCATTTTGCGGCAACAGGATGATGGCTTCGCGCGCATGGGCGGCGAACTGATGTGCCGCGCGCGGAAGGTCCTGTGCCTTGACGGCGAACACGAGCAGGTCCCAGCCGGACGACGCGGGCGGGGCGAGCGCGCAATTTATCTGGACGCGCCGCACGCGCATATCCTCCTGCGCTGCGATACCGATGCCCGCTTCGGCTACGCGCTGAAATGCTGGGCCGAGTCCATGCAACGTGACGTCCGCCCCCGCATCGCTTAGTTTGCAGGCCAAATAACAGCCGATTGCGCCGGCGCCGATGATAAGAGTACGCACGTCCTGCTCCTCAAGAGAGATAGCCGCGCTTGTGTAGCGCCTGATCGATCCACGCAAGATCGTAGTCGCCAAGGTCGATCTGTTCGACGATCCTAATCTCGCGTTCCTTGATGCGTTGCGCGGCCTCCAGCACGGCTTCGATGTCCGCGTGCGGCACGACGACGACGCCGTTGGCGTCGCCGACCACGAGATCGCCGGGCTCGACCGACATGCCCGCCAGGGCAATCGGCACGTTGATCTCCCCCGGACCGTCGCGATACGGCCCGCGATAGGTATGGCCGCGAGCGAACACGGGAAACTCGGACATCGAGACGATGTCGATGTCACGAATCGCGCCGTGCACGACGATGCCCGCGACGCCGCGCGAGGCCGCCAGCGTCGTCATGATCTCGCCGATGATCGCCTGTTCGAGAACGCCGCCCGCGTCCACCACGATGACGTCGTTCGGGCCCGCGATGGCGATCGCCTTGTACACGAACAAGTTGTCTCCGGGCGGCACCCGCACGGTCAGCGCGCGTCCGGCCATGGGCCGCGCCAGGCGATGCAACGGCTTGAGCGCGACGCAGGCCGGCATGATCTTGCCCATCGCATCGGAAATATTCGGCGTGGGGAGTGCTGCGGCTCGCTTCAGTGCGTCGTCGGACACGAGGGCTTGCATTGGGTTAATTCGACAACCGGGGTGGGATGACAGGGTCATGGCAAATGGGTTAGTTACCGTCAGTCTTCGACGTGTTGATAGGAAAAATGGCTCGCGTCGACTTCCGGCGTTAGTCCAACTGCCTCGCCGGCGGGAAAATTGAGCTCCACCTTCACGCCGTTGGGATCGAACAGGAACAGTTGATAGAGTCCCTGATCGTCCACGCGCCGTTGACGAAACTCGACACCTTTTTCCTTGAGTGAGCGGATCGTGTCCCGCAGGCCCATACAGCGGAAACCGACGTGGTCGATCACGCCGGAACCGTGCGTGGAAGTGGAAGTCTGCGTGAGATAAATCTTGCGGTTTTCCGTGGCCTTGCTCCCGCCGTGCGTGATGTGCAAAACATCGCGCCCGCCGATATACATCCACTGCACGGGAAAGCCGAAGTTCGGCGTGGGTCCTGGCATGAGGCCCAGGATCTCTTGGTACCAGCGCACCGTTCCGGGAAAATCTACGGTCTGGACCAAATAGTGTTCAAGATGCTGCAAAGGCATGTCGATTCGTCCTCCGGCAACACTGGTTGGCAATGGCTATATCGCCATTGGATTAATAATCCTCATGATCGTCCGGTCGCGGCGCGCCGATACGTCGATTCTTGCGCGCCTGTAGGCGAATCTTTCGACGTCAGGCCGGCGAGCGTCTCAAACACTTCGGCGACGGCCGCAGTGTCCAGTTCGCCAAGACCCAGGCCTTGCGCCGAAAGGTAGAGCTGCGAGCAGATATTAAATAGCGGCGTAGGGCAGCGGGCGTCCCGCGCGAACGAGCCGATAATGTCCAGGTCCTTCTGGTAAGTTGAAATGCGCATGGCTGGCGCGTAGCGCCGCTCGACCACCATGGGCCCGCGTATCTGGAACATTTTGGACGTCGCGGCGCTGTCCTTGAGTGCGTCGAACACGAGATTCAAATCGAGGTCCGCCTTCCTGGCAAGTGTCAGTGCTTCCGCGGTGGCGGCATTGTGGATGGTCACGAGGTGATTGGCGATGAACTTGAGCTTGCTGCCGCCGCCAAATACGCCCACGAAGATCACACTCCGTGCGACCGCGTTCAGCACCGGTTTCGCGAGATCGAAGGCAACCGGGTCGCCGCTTGCGAAGATGGTGAGATCGCCGCTCGCGGCCTGACTGCCAGTGCCGCTGACTGGGCAATCCAGCAGCGCCGCGCCTGCGTCGGCGAGAAGAACGTGCGCCGCTTCCTTGTCTGCAAGACTCAAGGTGCTGACTTCGATCACGACACGGCCCGGCAACGCGTGGTCTGCCAACTGGCCGGCGACTGTGTGCAGCGCTGCTGCTGTCGGCAGGGAGGTCAGCACGAGCGCCGCCCCTCGTGTTGCCGATTCGAGCGATGTGGCTGCATGACCGCCGAGCGCGGCGAATCGATCGCGCGCGGTGTCGGCCGGATCGAAGCCTTGCACGTCGAAGCCCTTTTCGACGAGGTTCTTCGCCATGGCCCCGCCCATGATGCCGAGACCGATAACCGCAATCCTGTTTGCCATTTGAGTCCTTGATTATGAATGCTGGAGCGTTGGAAGAGCGACAGGATGGATGAATCAGCGCGGGGTCGCATCGCCGCCTTCGACGATGACGTTCTCCACCTCGCCCGCGCCGTTGCGTCGGTATGCGGCGGCACGGAAATATTCATCGGAGTTAAAGCATCGCACCGCGTCCTCCATGTTCGGGAACTCGATCACGACGAAGCGATGAAAGGTCTCAGGCCCTTCCATGATCTGGAATCCGCCGCCCCGCGCGAGCACCTTGCCGCCATACTTCTCGATGATCCCGGGAACCAGATCGGTGTACTTCTTGTACTCCACGGGATCGATGATCCGCGAGCGGGCAACCCAATATGCAGCCATTCCATATCTCCTTTTTCATCGTGCGATGTATCGACGAGCGACAGCGGGTGCGCGCGGCGCTTCTCGAGAGCGGCGCGGCTGGTATGCCAACAGCAGGACGAACGCGAGCAGCGGCGGCAGCGTGAGCATCAGCGTCGCTCCCAGGGACCATCCGAGACGCTCGACCAGATGCCCGAAGAAGTATCCGGCGGCCATCCCTGGAACGTAGAAGAACGGTAACCCGATCGATACAGCGAGACTGATGTCCCGGGCCGGCACGTTGCGCTGCAGTACCGAAATGCAGCGCGGGTACAGATAGCCCGAAACAAGCACTCCGAAGACAAAGGAAAGCGCGCTCTGCACGATCTGCGATGCAGGTCCATGAAAGAGAAGATGGCCGATCGCGGCAAGCAACAAGCTCGCGACGAGCATCCCGAGGGTGCGCAGTTTGTCGCCGAGCCAGCCGCCAACAAGTCCGAACAGCGAACCGACTCCATACATGCCGAGTGTGGCGCCCGCTGCAGCAACGGTATAGTGCAACTGCGTGCGCAGGAACACCGCATACAGCGCAGTGAAGGAAAAAAACGAGACGCCCATCATGGCGAAGGCCAGCGCAACGATCACGAGATTGCCATTGAAAATGCGCGTGGGTCCGCTGGGCGAGGTCGTTGGCGTAATGGTTGCGCCTTCAAGATCGCGCGCCTCGCTGAAATTCTTCGGCACGACGAGCAGCACCAGCAGCGCCGCGACCGCGCCGGCAACGCCGTAGATGTAGAAGGGTGTATGCCAGGAGCCGGTGCTCGCATAGAGCAGGGTGCCGAGTACCGGGCCAAGATAGGCGCCTACACCGAAGGATGCATTGATCACGCCCATGGCCGCGCCGCGCCGCGCGCCGAAATAGGCGCCCACGCACGAAAAGATCGCGCAAATATGCAACGCTTCGCCGGCGCCGGTGAGGGCCCGGTAGGTTGCGAGTCCGGCGAAATCGTTGGCAAAGGGCGTGAGAAAGGTGAATAGCGAATAGCCGAGCAAGCCGCCGACGAGCGTGGCACGCCGGCCGAACCGCTTCATGCACCACCCGCTCAACGCGCCGAACAGGGCAATATTGAAGGCGAACGCGGTACTGAGGAAGCCGCCTTCAGCAAGGGTCAACTGATAGTCGAGGTTGATCTGACCGAGCAGGGCCGGAAGCATTTGCCGGTCCATGCCGTTGAAGAGATAGGAGAGGCCTAGCACGAGCAGGATGATGGCGAGGCCAGGGCGGCTGATCGTTTCGTCGAGCCTGTCCGCGCCGTGCTTCACTTCATGAGTGATGGTGTCCGACATGTCGTCTCCGTTATTGATCGCCATGCTGTGCCAATGGCTTCTCTATGTATTGGATTCTAGGGATGCCAGAGACGAAGGATGGTCCGAATATTGGGAGTTTTGTTCTGTTTCTGAGTTGCGGCACCGGATTCGACGCGCGAGCGCTTAGGAGCTTCATATGATTTGGAAATAGGTATTTCCTAAAAGCGCGTGACGTGGTTCAATATAGTATGGTCCGAAACTCTTCCGGCGCCGGGCGCCCGCGCGAATTCGAAATGGACGAGGCTCTCGACGGGTTCGTGCGTGTTTTTCGTGAGAAGGGCTACCACGCCACGTCGGTGGAAGCCTTGTCGGCGGAAACCGGTCTGACGGCAGGCAGCTTGTATAAAGCCTTCAGCGACAAACGCGCGATCTTCATCGCTGCGCTGGATCACTATATTGCGCGGCGCAGCACAGGCTTGAATGCCGCGCTGGCCCGGCAAACGAGTGCTCGCGACAAGGTCCGGGCACTGCTGACCTTCTACGCAGCGGTGTCTTATGGGCGGGAAGGTCAACGTGGTTGCCTTGTAGTCGGGAGCGCTGTGTCGCTCGCCACATTCGACGACGAAGTCGCCGAACGCGTACACGGCTCTCTGCGCCGGCTCGAATTGTTGCTGCGGATGCTTCTGAAACAGGGACAAGCGGATGGCACGGTGTCCGCTGCGCTGTCGGTCGGTGGTACTGCGCGCTGTCTGCTTTGCTTCCTGCAGGGCTTGCGTGTCGTCGGCAAGCTTGGGCCAGAACGTGCGAGCATGCTGAGAGCAGTCGAAGAGACCATGCGCTTACTCGACTGATTTTTTTCTTCTATTTGGAAATGTGCGTTTCCAAATAGACGTCTTTGTCTGAAGGAGCGTGGTATGAATGCAGATAGTGTTACCGCCACACGGACCGTGGATTTCGGTCCAGCCGGTCTTGAGGACCATGGTTTACCGGGATTCGAGCATCGTTTCGAAACGGTGGATGGCGTTCGACTTCATTTCGTAACGGGCGGCGTACAGGATGGTAAGACCGTCGTGCTCCTGGCAGGCTTTCCGCAAAGCTGGTTCGCCTGGCGCAAGGTCATGCCTTTGCTCGCGCAGCGATATCGTGTCGTCGTGCCGGATCTGCCGGGCCAAGGTGATTCGGACCGTCCATTGAGCGGCTATGACACGCAGACCATCGCCACGCGGCTCCATGCGTTGTTGGAGCGCTTGAACATCGCAAGCTGCGCGATGGCCGCCCACGATGTCGGCGCCTGGGTCGCATACCCGTTTGCTGCGATGTTCGGCAAGTCGATGCTCGAGCGTCTTGCGCTGCTGGACGCCGGCATTCCCGGAATCACATTGCCGGAAGCGTTGCCTACCGCACCCGATAAGGCCTGGCGCACGTGGCACTTCGCTTTTCATGCCGTGGCGGATCTGCCCGAAGCGCTGATCGAGGGGAAAGAGCGCATCTACCTTGACTGGTTTCTGCGACGCAAGACGGCCAACCCGCAGACCTTCTCCGAGGTGGATCTCGACGAGTATCAACGTGTCTTCATGAAGGACGGAGGTTTGCGTGCGGGACTGGCGTTTTATCGGGCGGCGGCGCTTTCGGCGGAGCAGAACCGGGCCTTCATGCGGAAGGGGAAATTGACGATGCCGCTCCTCGCCATCGGCGCGGATCAGGGTTCCATTCCCGACATGGGCGGTCCGCTTCGCGCCTGTGCAGACAGTGTGTCGAGCATCAAGATTCGCCATAGCGGCCATTTCATTCCGGAAGAGCAGCCGGACGCGCTGGCGAGCGAACTCATCCGTTTCTTCGCGTGAGCAACGCGCGGCGGTTCGCCGCTCGTGTTCAGTAGAAGGACAGGACCTCGACGCCCACACCAGCCTGAACTGTTCGAATCGTCTCTCCGCGTTGGAGATCGACCACACATAGCGAACCTTCGTCGTGGTTCGCGACCAGCGCGGTATGACCGTCGGGCGCATAGCACAGGTCCATCGGACCTCGTCCGAGATGCACACGCTTCTGATGGGCGAGCGAGGCGTCGAGAATTACGCCGAACGGCTCCTCATGACTCGTCACGATGAGGCAGCGCCCGTCCGGACTGAACCGCGCGATCTGAGCGGGCTGAGTCAGGCCGTCGAGTGTAATTGTCTGCCGCACAGAGTCCGTGGCGGTGTCTACAACGATCAGTTTCGGCTCACGGGCATCGGTCAGGACGATGGTGGCGCCGTCCGGTGAGACGGCGATTCCCGCAGTGCCGTTGGGCGTGGAGATGTCCGGAAGGCGCTCGCCGGACCGCATGTCAATCACCGAGCAGAACGGATCTTCTTCGTTCTCTGTATAAGCTTTCTCGCCGTCCGGTGTGAAATCGAACCGATGAGCTTTGTTAGAGCCAACGGGGATCGCGCGGGTGATTTCGCCTGTTAGCGGGTCGAGCCCAAGCAGCGTGCCGCTGTTCTCGCAGATGCAATAGAGTTCGGTTGGGGTCCGCCAGCGGAGGCTATGCGGTGCGAGATAGGGTGCTGTGCTGAAGTCGCCCATATGACGGCGGCGCACCAAGTCGAACTTGGCGACGAGATGTCCGGGGTGCGGGTTATCGCCATGACGTCCGTCGCCATAGATGGGGACGAAAGCGAACGTGTGATCGGGCGAGATCGACAGTTCATGGACCCTGGGTGCGAAGCCGTCGAGAACCAGGACTACGTCGAGCGAATCGGGGTCTAGAAACAACACGCGATTGCCCAGCTTGTCGATGGCGATCAAGCCGTTACGACCCGTCGTGAAGTTCAGCTGCATCACATCACCTCCTTTGAAAAAGCGTGGACGAGATTCCTACGAGTATCCGGCCACGCGGCGTCGAAAAAGGGCGAAAACTCGGCATGTATGGTCTGGACCAACGGATTAATGCCAATGCCCTTTCGCGAACCAGTAGCGCACACTGGTCACAAAGCACTTACGTGACCGCAGGAAGGGGTTCTGTCTTAATAAGGTGGGACGATATAATTTTTCCTTTAACCATAGGAAAGTGTTGGCGGGCATCGCATGCTCTCACAACTTTTTTCTCGCGAGGGCGGCTATTCGGCTCCGGGGGCTGGCCTGTGCAACGGCGCGCAGTTCGGTAGCCCGTGACGCAGCGCAAGCACCTCTTCGTCGGACGTCGCGTCCAACAAAGAGGCGCCGATCGACGCGGTGAACATCGAAATCCAAACTTTGTCGATCGATGATCGACTTATGCCCGAGCCTCTGGAGACGCGGATTGGATCCTAGACGGGGTGCTTTCACGGGTGAGTGCAGCCATCTGCGTTTGTTTGGGGGCGCTAAACGGCCGCACGTCGCTGATGTCGGCGTCCGATTCACGTTGTGGCATCTCGGTTAACACGTGATGTAAACGCATAGGGCTCGACGTCGCAGGCCGGCTCGCCAACGCGAGGCTAAGACATGGCGCACGCCTTCGCGCCCCGCATGGCAAAAAAGAAGCATAAATTTCTCGATGTTTTTAGCGCTTCTCCTGGACGATAGTGGAATTGTCCAGGAGCCAGTGATAGGAACGCACCCTACGCAAATGTCCGGCTTACCTTGGTCTGGCGCAAGTGATCGCCATCGGTCACGTGCCGGCTATGAAGGGATGCTCGACGAGATTGCAAGCATCGTCGAGTATCTAGCGGGATTTCTTCTAGCGTCTGTCAAGGGAGCGTTAGGAATGCAAGCTGCTTGACTAGCGTCGATGAATACATTGTCGATCGGCTTGTGCATTCTGATTCCGATTTCCGCTGCCAACCTGCCGGTACGTGAGGTGGCGCCTAATCAAGGGAAAATGCTGCAAATGATCGCGCGCTTGATCAACGCGCGTCGCGTGCTCGAAAACGGGACTGTCGGTGGATATAGCGCCATCTGGCTCGCTCGTGTATTGCCTGAACGCGGCAAAGTCGTCACGGGCGAGGCGGATCCTACACACGCTAAGGTGGCGCGATCAAATATCGAAGGGATGCCGTGTGCCTGCATCGGCCGACGATCCCGACCTTTACTAGCCGGAAATCCGCGTGCCTTGAGTTCCTTTAAACAGGCGCGGCGAGCCGTAATGCCCTCGACCTCGGCATGAATCGACCGAATCAACGCCAGCAACTGGTCGTCCGAGAGCCATTATGTTGGACCATCACAGGATTTCCAGTCAGCAAAGCCACTGGTGCTCACTGACAGCACTCGACAACTCGACAAAGCACTGCCAACGGGTAGGTGTCGCGCTCAACGTCAAACCAGGCATACTTCGCCGTGACACCTTCGGGAAGTACGCCGTCGCTTTTCCAGGATTTCGACTTCCGTCTTGAGCCGGGCATTCTCGGCTCGCAGCCGCGATAACTCCATCTGCTCGGGCCTGATCGGCTTGCCACCATTCGCGCCCAGCTTCGTAGCCTTGCCTTGCGCCAGTTGGACAACGCCCGTTCAGCAATGCCGAGTTCCCGCGCCACCTGCGCCGGACACCTGCTTCGCTCTGGAGCTGCCGAACAGCTTCCTGCTTGAATTCTTGCGTGTAACGCTGCTTGGGGACCTTGTACATTCCGCACCTCCCGTCGCCAGTTTAACCAGCTACTGTTGGGATCCGAAATTCGCGCCACCTCAGACATAAGCGGGCCATAGGGAGCTTATGGACTGGCATGGCACTAATGTGCTGAACTCGACGGCAAAGCACGCTAGCCCGAGTGTCAAGCCGACGCGCTGACTAGCCAGCACCCGCCTCCATGGATATGGGGAGATCATGATAACGAGCCCGAATGTTGACCATCACCGAGGTTATGGTGCTCGAGTGGTTCGCAAGCATCCGCGCAACCATAAACGTAAGATATACGATATATCCCATCGCAAAGAGACAGTAGCTTATGAGGGAGGCAGTTAGCTGACGAAGCGGCACCACCTGTGCGGCTTCACCGGGCGTCGCTACTTGATCCGGCGCGCGTGTCGCCGCAACGGTAGACGGATCAGCCGCCAAGAGGCACGTCAATCCGAGGCACAGCCACGCAACTGGCCAACCAGAATTGCCCTAGTGCGCGCGTGTAAGAGGTATGGAATGCCCCGAGAGTAGCATTCCTGCGCCTGCGCCGCCGAAACAGATGGCGACGGCCAGCGATTTTTGCGAACTGTCATATATGAAGAAGCCTGCGGCAATTACACTGCCTGCGATAAATGTTGGCGCTCCTCTCACGCCCGCGGTGAAACGCCACCGGTTCACGAGTCCGAATTCCTTCGTTGTACCCGACAGTAGCAGAGATGCCGCGGTCATGATCAGGCCGCCGATTAAAGGTGCGAGAGCCCAAGACCGAGATTATCCTCAAGGCGACCAATGCGCCGACGAGGTAACCAATAGCGTTCGAGGTATTCATCCATCCGGCATCAGTGTTAGGTCCAAGTAGGTCCTGACGCGTCGCCGGAAGCAGTAGTCCATAGTCGAATCTTCCGAATCCATTGCTGACGGCTAGGCCGATCGCCACCAAAGCTCGGCGGCAGCATCGATGTCAGGCGGCTCGACTTCTTCGACTTTGTGACCAGCACGCGCAAGAGCGTCACCGGCTCGACGGACCGCCTCTTCGACAGCCGGGTGTACACCGATTCGGGAAGGATTGGTAGTCACAGCGACGCGCAGCGGCCGTCCGGCTTTCGGACCCTCAAACGGCACGGGCACCCACGCGGGGTCTCGCGTATCCCTGACTGCCATAGACTGCAGTGCCACACGAAGGTCTCGCACCCGACGAGCCATCAACCCTTGAACGGAGAAAAACCTGGCTCGTCAGTGAGCGCTCTTCTCTTGCGGACGGGTTATATGTCGGCACTCTCCCAACCGTGGGCTTGATGCCGACTACTCCGCAGCAATAGGCGGGGTATCGAATCGATCCTCCGTAATCGTTGCCATGGGCGAGAGCCGTAATCCCGACCGCGAGCGACGCGGCACCCCCCCCCGCTCGACCCTCCCGGGGTGCGGTCGCGGCTCCAAGGATTAAAGGTTGGGCCATGCAAATCGTTGTCGGTATGCCAGCGCATGGCGAACGGAGACATATTGGTTCGCCCGATCATGATCGCTCCAGCCTTTCGCAAGTTAGCTACGGACGAGCTGTCAGTCGACGCGATGTTGCCCCTGAGAGAGACGACGCCCTGGGTGGTTGCCGCGCCCGCCTGATCCACATTTTCCTTGGTGGTAAAGGGAACCCCGTGAAGGAGACCTAGAGGATCGCCGCGTCGCACGGCGCAATCTGCCTCGTCTGCCTGTACGAGCGCGTCCTTACTATGAACGGCGGTTACCGCTTTGATGATTGGATTTACAGCTCCCAACCTACCAAGTAATGCCTCTACGGCTACCCGGCTTGAAATCAATCCTGAGCGGATGCCGAACGCCACATCGACAGCATCCCATTTCCCAAATTGGTCCGTTCATATTATTCCTACCGCAATTCGTGTTGCAGAAGCAAGATACGGCTTTCCCATCAAGGCAACGCCCCTCTTAAATCCCTAGTCCAGTCAGGAAAAAAATCATGGCGACTACGAGGACGGCAACTCGCACTCGATGAAATCCATCCCACTTGCGGAGTGCCCGTTGTGCACTTTCCGTCCATCCATTCAAATCCATTCGTGCCATACGATTGGCGATTGGTACCAAGGACACTAGAGAAAGCGCGATCGCGGTGACCCAGAGAGCAGTGGCGACACCGAGCTTCACGACAACGGACTCGTGCCGATGAGTGAACGTTTCCCAAAGAAGAAGTATCAGGCTCGCGATATACCAGAAGGGCATTGCCTTGCCAAGACGACGCGCGAAGAGCGGGATGGCGGTAGCCTGAGCCGAAGAGTCGAGCTTCCAAAGAATCGGGTTTAAGAAGACAGACACTGTGAGTTCGGCGCCGATCAGAAGGCCAATGCACAGGATTGTTACTACGTTCAGTTTGTTCATAATGCATTCGCGGATTTCAGACGCCTAATGGAGGTATGCTGACTCACAAGAATGTACTGACAAATGTGACAGCGAAGGGAGGGGATATGTTGGTATCGAAGCAACAGATATCGGACTGCCCGATTGAACGTGGAGACTAAACCCTTTCCAGCATCAGGACACCACCGTATCTCCATGCGCGCGGTATCCAATCTCGAAGTAATAGTGGGCACTGATGCCAATGCTGGAAACGATCTTCGCCGTGGTCCGGATTCCCTACGGCGTTCGAATGGATGTCGTTCAATATCAGGCGCGCAAACTGGAAGTACATGCGCATGCCTCTCGGTCCAGCGGTACTCGATTAAGCTCCACTCCGATCGATAGCCGGAAAGCACTCCATCACTTTATGACGCGGTGCCTCAGTTTGCTTCCCCATTCGCTCCTCCTTCCAGCGCACAGCCTAATGTAGCGAGACTGCTGGCCAAAACACTCCGTTTCTTGCTTTCGAATTCCTCCTCAAAATGACCTGCGACACTTTGCGGGTGCTGCAAGAAGTTCGAGTCATTTCGTTACGGCGAACAACTGGATGGACAGGATGCTTAAGGGGTATGTTCTGCCTGCAAGGGTCGATCACGTCGAAACGGAATAAGGTTCCAACAACAAGTTGTTTGCGTTGCTGCGTCAGGACGGGTATGTGTAGCGAATGACCGCTGAACTATGCCGAGCCTTCATGCCCCTCGTACCCCCTCATGCCGAAAAAATTGCTGACTGGCTGCTTGCCGGTCTGGAACTCAAAAGCACGCTGTTTCATGTCGGCCAGTATTGCGGGAGTTGGCAAGCATCGACAGCAGGCCATCAGCGGGCGAGTTTCCATGTCGTGTTGCATGGCGAATGCTGGTTGCATCTGCCGCCCAAGGCGGAGCGCATTGCGACAAGCGTGCGTCTGACACAAGGCGACGCTGTATTTCTGCTGCACGACATGCCGCATTGTCTCTCGCCGCTGCCCGTGGCACCTCCAGCCGGTCAGGAGAGCCAGCGGGCGGGTGCGATGGAGGCACTTTCGTCCGATGAAAGTCCATCGGAACAGAGTCTTGGCCTGGCATGCGGGTTCTTTGACTTCCGTTCGGGTCTGGACGACCAGCTGCTTGGACTAATTCCCGATCACATCGTCGCCCGCCATAACACTGCGTCGCCCGATGGTCCCCGCGCCGTGTTCGACCTGATTCGCGCCGAGGCGCACCGGCATCCTGATGCACCCTCGCCGCTGATCGCGCGCCTGACTGAGTTGCTGTTTTTCTACGCGCTGCGTTCAGTCGCAGCACGCGACGACATTGCGCCCGGTCTCTGGTCATTGATGCGTCGAGCGGAGTTCGCGCCGCTGATTACTGCCATTATCGACACGCCTGCCGAGCGCTGGACGACCGACAGGATGGCGGATTTCGTGCATATGTCGCGTGCGCGTTTCTGCAAGCAATTCGTAGAAGCATGCGGTCAGCCGCCCGCGCAGTTCGTTACGCTGGTTCGCATGAAAGTGGCGGCGGCAATGCTTCGGAAAGGCACCACGACGCCGGATGCTGCCGAACAGGTGGGATACCAATCCGAGTCCGCGTTTGCGCAGGCGTTCAAGCGTGTGACCGGCGAGCAACCGGGCGCCTACCGCCGTACGCGTACGCAAGAGCCTGTAGCGTCGAGCTTTGTCGTTGATGAAAAGCAAATAGCGCTGCACTGACGCACTATTTTCGGTCGCGCCGCTGGAAGATTGGAGGATAGTTGTTCGCGGATAGCGCGGGGTGGACCTTGTGCAGGTCCAGTCACTGGTGGCGAAGCGTGTGGGTATCGGGTGTTCGGAGAAGGAGGGGTTCAAACATCCGTGGCTCTGGCGAGCACCGTGCTTCTGGGGGCACCTATGAATTGGATCTGCACGCTGTGGGCACTTAGGGTAGAGCGGTGAAAGCGTTTTCTTTGCTTCGTTTCTTTTTCGCCTTGGAAAAAAATAACGCGCCGCCACGCGCAGTGGCTAACAGACCGAAAAAGATCAGCTAACACTAAACGCGCTAAGGCCTGGAAAGCAGCAACTCGGCAACGACCCCGACCACTACCCTCAAAACTGCAAAGCCCCAAAACCCCGTCCACCGGCGCGAGCAAAGACCACCTGAGACGAACGCGCATCAATCGCAGACGCACGCGCATTGCTGCAAACACCTGGCCCATTGACAATGCTCACTCGACTACGAGGAACCGTCATGAGCCGTCTGCCGTTGCAAACCATTGAAAGCGCACCCGAAGCAAGCCGCCCTTACCTTGAGAAGGCGTTGGCGAACAACGGCTTTTTGCCCAATTTGGCGGCATCGCTTGCGAACGCACCCACTGCGCTTGAAACCTACCTAACCGTGGCGGCAATTAATGGCCGTAGCGGCCTGACGCTTGCTGAGCGCGAAACCGTGCAGATCACGGCAGCGGCCGTCCACGGCTGCGGTTTTTGCGTTGCCGGACACACGGCGGTCGCATTGAAGAAGGCACAATTGAATGCTCCGCTGGTGGAGTCGATCCGCGACCAATCGACAATTGACGATGCCCGGCTCGACGCAGTTGCCGTGTTCACGCGTGCTGTGATCGCGTCGCGCGGCGGGGTATCGGATGAAGAGCTGAACACCTTCCGCGCCGTCGGTTTCACCAATGCCAACGCGCTCGAGGTTGTGCTCGGCGTCAGCCTTGCCACCTTGTGCAACTTCGCCAACAACCTCTCGCAGAACGAACTCAATCCGGAACTGGCGGCTTACCGGTGGGAACCCAAAGTCAAGGCACACGCTGCATGACCACTTCTGCGCTGCGACCGGTTGCGAGCGAACTTGAGGCGTGGCTCGATATGCATGGCGAAGCTATCGACACAGGGCAGGACCTTGCGCCCGAGCTCCTGCCGCGGCTCGGCCAGGCGGGTCTCTTCCGTGTCGGCGTGCCTTTCGATCTGGGCGGGTCGGGCGGCGTGATTGGAGACGCAATAGAAGCGGTCGCGAACGTGGCCGAACAATCGCTTGCGGCGGCCTTCGTGTTCTGGGGACAACGCACTTTTATCGAATATCTGCTGCAAAGTCCGAACGAGACGTTACGCACACGTTGGCTCGACCGGCTGCTCAGCGGCGAACTGGCGGGCGCAACGGGGCTGTCGAATGCGATGAAGTATTTGTCGAACATCGAACCGTTGCAGATGAAAGCACGTCTGCTCGATCACGCGGGCGAGCATGATCGATGGACACTCGATGGCAGCTTGCCGTGGATCACCAACCTGCGTCCCGAGGGTTTCGTTGCCGCGGCGGCATTCGATCACGCATCGGAAGACGGGGGCATGCCCCCTTCCATCTTCGCTATCCCGCACGATATGCCGGGCGTGACGCGCAGTGTTGACCTTGACCTGATCGCGTTACGTTCAAGCAATACAGCGGCATTGCGCGTGGAAGGCACGGTACTGGACCGCACCTTTCTCATTACCGCCGATGCCCCCGCCTGGCTCGCACGCCTGCGCCCCGGTTTCCTCGGACTTCAGTGTGGTATGTCGATAGGTCTTGCGCGCCGCTGCCTCGCGGCAGTCGGCGAAACAAGCCCGATATCGCGCGCTGCCGTAGAGGACGAAACAGCGGAGTTGGCGCGCGAACTCGACGACCTCACGCATCGGCTGAAAGAAGGCGTGCGCAACGGCACGTTTGTGTCCGCGCCAGCAGCGCTGTTCGAGATCCGCATCGCACTGGCGGCGGTAGTTGCGAGCGCCGTCGGGCTCGAAATCCAAGTGACCGGAGGCCGAGGTTATTTGCGCGGCCAGACCGGCACCGCACGCCGCATGCGCGAGGCCGCGTTCGTGCCTATCGTTACGCCTAGTCTCGTGCAGCTTAAAAACCAGCTCGCGCTGCATCGCAAGGCACACGCCGCATGAGCCAGCCGACGGGGACGCATCAGCCGCTTGTTGAAGCGCGTGGCGTTGGTCTGACCTACCCGGGGCGCACCGTGCTGCAAGGGGTTAACTTGAGCGTGAGATCGGGCGAATTAGTGTCGGTGCTAGGACCCAGCGGGTCGGGTAAATCGACCCTGTTGCGCATTCTTGCCGGACTGCTGAAGCCGACCTCGGGGCAAATTTTTGTCGATGATGTTCCACTCGATGGTCCACGTCCTGACGTAGCGCTGGCATTCCAGGATCCATGCCTGCTGCCGTGGTTATCGGTTGAACGCAACGTGGGCTTCGGCCTGGGTTTCTCGCGGCAACCTGCACTCTCGCGGGCGCAACGGGGCGAGCGCGTGAGCGCCGCACTCGACGAAGTGGGCCTGTCCCATGCGCGCAGCTACATGCCGCACCAGTTGTCCGGTGGCATGGCACAGCGTACGGCCCTCGCCCGCTGCTTGACCCGTCAGCCGCGCACGCTATTACTCGATGAACCGTTCGGTGCGCTCGATGAAGTCACACGCGCCGGCATGCAGCGCCTGCTCGTCAAGGTTGTACAGGACACGCATGCGGGTACGGTGCTCGTGACCCACGACATAGACGAGGCGTTGCTCGTGTCCGACCGGATCGTGCTGCTTGGCGCCCGCGGTTCGTTGATCGCGCAATGGCATGTAAACGTACCTGCGCCGCGCGCCACCGAAGTGCAGGCGCTGGGCGCGTTGCGCATCGAGATTCTTCAGGCATTGCAAGACGTGATGTCGCGCGAGAGGACGATTGCTTAAAGCACCTTGAAGCCCCTGAAGCACCTCTGAAAACACAGCCGGCACTCAGCTTCCATTTCCATCAACGCAGCAAACGCAGGATCCCTATGTGCCAGCTTCCGATGTCACGCCGCGAGTGGCTGAAACTCGCCTCCATGTTCACCGTGGCGGGCGCGGCGCCCTTGCTCGGCTCGTTGAATGCGCTGGCCGCGAGTGAACCCGACGCACCGGTGCGGATCGGTTATCTGCCCATCACCGACGTCACCCCGCTGCTCGTCGCGCACAACAACGGCTACTTCGAGGCAGCCGGTGTGTCCGCCGAGAAACCCACGCTTCTGCGTAGCTGGGCGCAACTGGTTGAAGCGTTCCTTTCGGGCCAGGTCAACGTCGTCCACCTGCTTTCGCCGATGACAGTCTGGGCGCGCTACGGCAGCCAGGCGCCGGCGAAGGTCGTCGCGTGGAATCACGTGAACGGGTCGGGTATTACGGTGGCGCCCGGTATCGACAAGCTCGGCGATCTCGGCGGCAAGACCGTGGCAGTACCCTTCTGGTACTCCATCCATAACGTCGTGCTGCAGGACATGTTGCGCGCGCAAGGGCTCGTGCCGGTGCTCAAGAAAACCTCTGCAGCGAAGCCCAACGAAGTGAACCTGATCGTGATGTCGCCGTCCGATATGCCGCCCGCGCTAGCCGGCGGACAGATCGCCGGGTTCATCGTCGCCGAGCCGTTCAACGCGGCCGCCGAAGGGCTCAATATCGGCAAGGTGCTGCGCTTCACCGGCGACGTCTGGAAGAATCACGCGTGCTGCGTGGTGTTCATGCACGAGCAGGACCTGACCGGGCGTGCGGCGTGGTCGCAGAAGGTGGTGGACGCCATTGTGAAAGCACAGGTCTGGACTCGCGAGCATCCGGCGGAAGCGGCCCAGCTTCTTTCCAAGGAAGGCAAGAACCACTACACGCCGCACACGTCCCAGGTGCTGACGCGCGTGCTCGCTCCGCCGCCCGGCGACGCAGGCCGTTATCTCGCCGACCGGGCCATCATCCATGCGGACTGGCATGAGAAACGCATCGACTTCCAGCCGTATCCGTACCCGAGCTATACCGAAGAACTCGTGCGCCGCATGAAGACCACGCAGGTGGAAGGCAACGCGCAGTTCCTCACCAAACTCGATCCGGCGTTTGTGGCGCGCGACCTCGTCGACGATCGGTTCGTCCGGAACAGCATCGCGGCAGTCGGCGGTATGAAGATGTTCGGCCTGCCCGATAGCTTCACGCGTTCGGAGAACATCGTTGTCTAGCCTGTCTTCTTCGCGCGACGAATCCACCACGGCCGATACAAGCAGCCCGCCACGCGGCCGGTCATGGTTCGGGCGCACTTGGCCAGGGCTCGCAGGTATCGTGGCTGTAGTGGTCCTCTGGTGGCTCGTGCTGACACTTGTGGCCGGGCCGGATAGTCTTGCCGCCCAGTTCCTGCCGACACGCGCCCTTGCCGCGCTGCCGTCGCTCGTCACGGACGACCGGTTGTTCGTGCACATTGTCACCAGCTTGCGACGCATAGCCGTCGGTCTGCTATGGGCGCTGTTGATTGGTGTGCCGCTTGGATTCCTGATCGGCCGGCTGCGCTGGCTCGATGCCGCGTTGTCGCCCACGCTCCAGTTCCTGCGCATGATTTCGCCGCTTTCATGGATGCCGATCGCGGTGATGTCGCTCGGTGTGGGCGATCGGGCCGTGTACTTCTTGTTGAGCTTCGCCGCGCTCTGGCCGCTTGTGATGAGCACAGCCGCGGGCGTGGCGCAGATCGACCGGCGCTGGCTGCAACTGGGCGAAAGCCTCGCGGCAACGCGCTTTGAGATGCTGTGGCATGTGTACGTGCCGGGCATCGCGGTCCATGTGCTGACCGGCGTGCGGCTGTCCATCGGCATCCTGTGGGTCGTACTCGTTCCGGCGGAAATGCTGGGCGTGAGCGCGGGGCTGGGCTACCTCGTTCTCGATACCCGCGACCGGCTGGCGTATTCCGAATTGACAGCGGTGATCCTTGTGATCGGTGCGCTAGGATTTCTGCTGGACTATGCCGCGCGACTCGCCTACCGTCGCTTCGGCGCGAAACAACTCGACGGCGAGGAGTAACGCCATTCACTTCGCTCAAGCAAGGGCCGCTGCGTCTCGCCCTCTAAGCGCACGGCAGTTTGAGTTATTGAGCCCCAGGCTCAGCCAGTCTCACGCATTATAAGTGCGCCCTTCTGAACGAGCAGGGGCCGAGTTGACTATAAGGCGTCCAGCCCTCGCTGCCTTTACTCCGAAAGACTACGTGCCGCCGGCATAATATCTGGAACCATCGGACGTGGTACAGGCGCATCCCCAAGTGCTCTCGTGCGCACCCGTGTTCGCCTAATTGCCGCCACTCACAAGAGGCAGTAGTTGCGGCGCGGCGATGAATTGCCAACCGATGACGGCGAACAAATGTAAAAAGGTGGTGAGAAACCGGCTCCATTGCGACGCGCGATGATGCTACCCATGTCGGCCACGCTCGCTTGGAAGTTCTCACTCCAGACCACATGGCACTCGTCGTCTTGTGGTAAGGCCGACCCTGCAGCCGAGCTATTCAAGACCGTATTTATAATCCCCTATTTGAGCGCCCGGCGTACTTGCTCCATTTGCTAGGCTTCGCCCAGGCAGAAGCGAGGGGTTGCCTCAAAATTCCGAACAAAGGCCCCTACGGACGGGGCTCTGAAAATGTCGCGGATTTTACAAATTGCGCGACGCTCAAGACAGTTCGCCAAGATAGCCAGCCAGGATGCGCTGGCTCGACTGTAAGCATTGGATCCGTTGCTCTATCGCGCAGAGCTCACGTTTCAAAGTCGCGTGCACCACCGAACAGGGCTCAAAGTCTGGTCGTTCATTTAAGACGCAAGGCAGCAACTGCTTGATGGCTTTTAACTTGAGCCCGGCCGTGCTTAACATGCGAATACGCCGGACCAATTGTTCCTCTGCCTCGCCGTAATCTCGGTGGCCGGACTCACGGCGGTTGGGCTGCAACAGCCCTTCCTTCTCGTAGTAGCGCAGCATTCGCACGCTGATCCCCGAGCGATGGGACAACTCACCAATTTTCATGCTTTGGCTCCTTGACTCTGACAGCGCTGTTAGAGATTAGCATGAGCTGTAATCCAAGGGAAAACATTAGGAGCCAAGTGCATGAACAGTGTTGATTTTGCAGAAGCAAAGGTCATTTACCATGTCGACGGATCGGGGCCGGGTTTGGTTCTTGTTCATGGGACAGGCGGTGATTCCGAAAGCAATTGGGGCCATTTGGTTGAGCACCTGACTCCGCACTGGACCGTTGTACGCCCTAATTATTCTGGGTCGGGTGAGACGCAGGACAACGGCGAACCGCTTACCACTGCGGTGTTGGCAGCCCAGGTCGTCGCCGCAGCACGGGCGGCCGGTGCGGTGCCGTTCGACCTTGTCGGCTTTTCGCTCGGGGCAGCCGTCGCGGTGTTCATCTCGGCCGAATATCCAACGCTTGTGCGATCGGTTGTTCTGCTCGCCGGCTTCGTATCGGGTGAAGATTCACGACAGAAGATGCAGTTCGAGCTATGGCGCGACCTGATCCATTTCGATCGCACGTCGATGGCGCGTCTTATTCTGCTGACGGGATTCAGCCCTGATTTCTTATCTGGCTTGGGCGACGCTGCAGTTAATGGACACATAGAGGCGATTGTCACCAGCAATAATTGGGAAGGCATGGCGCGGCAGGTCGAATTGGATCTGAAGATCGATGTAAGCGATCAAGCCCAAAGGATCGAAAAGCCGGTATTAGTGATCGGCTGCACGTACGATCACATGGTTCCACCCGCGCACGCTCGCCAACTCGCGGCGCTGATTCCTGGCGCAAGATATATCGAGATGGAAACAGGGCATCTCGCCCCTTTGGAGCAACCTGCCAGATTCATTGAGCTGGTCTCTGAATTTCTGCGCGGATGCGCTTCCTGACCGATGACTTCTTGTAGTGATGTTCGGCGCGTTCGTCGCACAGGCGACGCAAAATATCTCCCCATCGGACTATCGCTTCAGGTTGGTCACAGCGTCGGTCCGGATGGGTCTGCCTGCAATCGGTAACGGCTATGCGTGGCTCTCTGCGCTCACCGCCATATCGTTCACCCTGGCGACTGATCGACAGATCGGCTTGACCGGCAGACATTGTTTTCAGCTTGCTTGCGCTTCTCGTCACGGCAAATCTGTGCGCCTTCGGCTCGCTGTCTACGTCATGTTCGCCGAGCGCATCCGAAGATCGACGATTCTGTCAATCTAGAATCTTGAACTTGGAAGCATCAACCGGACGGACAGGCGCGGACGCCCTGCAGCGAAGGAGCTTGGTCGGGTGTTTTCGGACCGCCTAGATGTGCGTGCACTTCGCAAGCTTTCGACGCATGCGGAGAAGGAGAAGCTGGGATCAAACAAGCTTCTTCAGGATATCTTGCCGCAGAAGGTTGGAGCCGAGAAAGCTCGCCGCATCTTCGGCCCTATAGCTGCTACCTATGATATGCGGCTAGGTGACGCGCATCCGACCAGTTCGAAGACCGGAGAGGCGCTCAAGCTCGCCGAAATTGATGTGAGCCGTTCCTTCATGCGACAGGGCGAGCAACTGATTCACAATTTCGGACAATCTGTTTGGTGGACAGTTAAATTGCTCTTTGGCGGATCGCAGGAACGAGGAACCTAAAGTCGGTGCGTTGCTGGCCGATGCGGTTACGACGTCGACGGGACTTGCCCCACGACAAGCGCTGCCGGCATCGGTATAGAAGATATGAAAACGCGGAGCGCGTCCAGTTCGTACGGTGATAATCGCCCGTGAGGGAAACGCTTACGCCTGCTACGCGAGTCGGAAGCAACCGAATTGCCTACGCATTTCGCAGCATCGATAGCGACAGCTGGATGGCCGCTTTGTAGAAGAACAAGTGTCCCCTTGGGGTCGCCAAGGGAAGCTCGCCAATCGACGCAATCAGCGGCGAGCCGCTCGTCCGATGACCTTCCGGGGTCGGGTCATAAACCGCCATTCACCTTGGTCTTTGCCAAGGCGTCCTGGTGTCGCTTGCACTTTGTGACCTGCCCTTAGTCTGCCAACGCCTCGAACGTTGGTACCTGGTCCGACCGCGGATTTGGCGGTCAAGCGAATCAGCGGTACTCGCGTTCTCGTTCCCAGACCTAACGGTGCTGCGTCAATTAAAGCCCAGCGTCTTTGGACTGCAACGGCTCTTGCAGCGCTCCAGTTGATCCCCGTCTGATCAGAGCAATCGGTAATATTTCGCGGATAGGCTCCGAGCTTCCACCATATCGGATTCGCTGTATCAATAGGCGCGCGGCGACCCTCGCCATCATCTCAACCGGTTGTCGAATTGAGGTAAGACTAACCAAGGAAGAAGAAGCGAACGGCATATCGTCGAAGCCAACGATTGAAAGCGCTGCAGGCACCGCAATTTTTCGCCGGTTCGCAGCGTCCAACACGCCGAGTGCGATGGTATCGTTTCCGGCAATGATGCCGGTGACGGGTGAGGCGGCATCGAACATCGACAGGGCGTGACTGAGTCCGGCTGCCGACGTGTATTCGCCCCAGCGTACTTCCAGCGAGATGATCGGGACGCCCGCCCTAATCATCTGCTTTCGGACGCCAATCAAGCGGTCTCTGCTCGTCGACGTGTTTTCTGGGCCGAGTATTAGTCCTATTCGACGATGACCGAGCGAAAGCAGGTGCTCGACGGCTACTGCGCCTGCATCGACGTTGTCGATCTCGACAAGGTCGACGTTGACGTCGGTCACACCTCGCACGACGAGGACTAGCGGGATGCCACGTTGATGCATCTCGCGAACGACGACCGAATCCAGCGTCGCGGTCGCGAAAACGAGACCGTCAAGATACCCTTCGATGAGTGGGCGAAAAGCAAACAAATTTCGAGAATCGTTCATCGGATCGATCAGAAGCGTCATTTGATAGCCAACCGACTGCAGCTCGTCATGCAGGCTTGTCAGAAGTTGGATCATGAAGCTGTTATGGAGCGCGCCAACCACTACGCCGATGAGCCGCGTCGCTGCTTTGCGAGGGCGACGATTTGAAGCGGGAAGACGATAGCCTAGCGTTGATGCCGCGGCATGCACAGCCAGGCGCGTTTCTTCACTTATCGCTGCGTGCCCACTGAGTGCACGCGAAACCGTCGAGACGGAAAGACGCAGGTGCGCTGCGACGTCGCTGAGTCGTACGGGCCGCTTCGCTGATCGACTCGACATAGTCATTTTTTTCCCACACGCGTTATGACTTCTTGCCATGAAATGAGGATAGGGAAAGTCGTTAGCATTTGCATACGCTTTGCATTTCGCATTGGCGTTAAATTGCCGAGACCAACCGACGCACAGATATCACCACGCGGAGGTTTTCCCGAACATTGAGAGGCTGACAATGGCAATTCGATATCTGAAACATGGTCGAAACGAGCAGAACGTGACGGATGACGCACTCAAGGTGCGCGATGTCGTGACCGGGATTCTCGAGGACGTGTCGAAGCAAGGCGACGCTGCCGTGCGGTCCTATTCGGACCGATTCGACAAGTGGGCGCCCGAGTCTTTCCGATTGCACAACGACGAGATCAGTACATGCGTGAGAGCGCTCTCGTCGGGGCAGATAGACGACATTAAGTTTGCGCAGTCTCAGGTCCGCCGTTTCGCACAAGTGCAACGGGACTCTATGCATGACGTAGAAACGGAAACGCTGCCAGGCGTCATTCTCGGACATCGAAACATGCCGATGGATAGCGTCGCGTGCTACGTGCCGGGAGGGAAGTTTCCGTTGGTTGCGTCGGCTCACATGGGTGTGGTGACGGCGAAGGTCGCCGGCGTTCCGCGGATTTTGGCAGCGTCCCCGGCTATTCAGGGTGCGCCGAATCCTGCCGTCGTTGCGGCAATGCATTTGGGCGGGGCAGACGAAATTTATACGTTTGGCGGCGTGCAGGCAATTGCCGCGCTGGCGCTTGGTACTCAATCGATCGAGGCGGTATCGATGGTGGTAGGGCCTGGAAACGCGTACGTCGCCGAAGCAAAACGTCAACTGTTCGGCCGCGTCGGAATCGACCTGATCGCGGGGCCGTCGGAAACGCTCGTGATCGCGGATGACAGCGTGGACGCGGAGATGTGTGCGACGGACCTTCTCGGTCAGGCGGAACACGGCTTTAACACTCCGGCCATCTTGCTGACGAACTCGCTCGAACTGGCCGAAGCAACTATTGCTGAGGTCGAGCGACTGCTGAAAGTGCTGCCAACGGCCGCGACAGCGGGCGTTTCGTGGCGGGACTACGGGCAGGTCATTGTCGTCGACACGATAGACGAAATGGTCAGTGAGGCAGATCGCATCGCTTCTGAGCATGTGCAGGTCATGACGCGAGATCCCGAGCATTTCCTCAAACACATGAAAAACTATGGTGCGTTGTTCCTTGGTCCGAGGACCAACGTCGCTTACGGCGACAAGGTAATCGGTACGAACCACACCCTGCCGACTGGACGCGCTGCGCGTTACACCGGTGGCCTTTGGGTCGGAAAGTTTATCAAGACGTGCACCTATCAAAAGGTACTCACAGATGAGGCCAGTGCCCTGATCGGACGATATTGTTCGCGCCTGTGCGCTATCGAGGGAATGATCGCGCACGGTGAGCAAGCCAATCTTCGCGTTCGTCGATACGGTAACGAAGATGTTCCGTACGCCGGTGTCGCGAGTCGATAACCGCGCGCCTGCGGGGCAACCTTTGTGCAGACTGAAGGGAAAGCGCGCATGCGCTTCGCCTCCGCAAACAATCAAGAGTGACCAGACATGGATTCCGTCATTGACTTTGTTTTCTGGCCTGCACCCATCAGGCACTTGCGGTTCCGCGATCACGTAGACGCCGCAGTGGCGGGCGGGTTTTCCAGCGTGGCGATCTCCCCGATCACCTATCTCGACGAAGTATCGCGAGGGCTCAGCGCGCGAGACCTTTGCGCGTACGCCGACGACCATGGCGTTCCAGTCCGTCATCTGGATTCGCTCACGGGTTGGGCTCCCAGTGGCAGGATGGAGGGATACGACGACGAGATGCGAGCGCGGTACATGATCTCGCTCGA
>Ga0153932_1000134_pt1 | contig 36245 bp, 51 predicted proteins | sample TSNJ016MetaG_FD_102273 | JGI IMG/M metagenome (GOLD analysis project Ga0153932, IMG submission 102273) | Attine ant fungus gardens microbial communities from New Jersey, USA - TSNJ016 MetaG | ecosystem: Host-associated > Fungi > Mycelium > Unclassified | place: USA: New Jersey, Wharton State...
GGAAGTGTTCGTTCTCGGCGCGCAGGTAGCGAAAGGAAGGATTCTTGCCAGTGAGCATGAGGTAGTTCCACACACTCATTGGCCCGACACCTGACTCTTTAGCGATGGCCTCAAATGAAGGCTTCTTGCCTCCATTCTCTTCGCTCAGTCGCTTCAGTGCGTCCTCGATCTTTTGATTACGCTTATCTCGCGCACTCTTCTTTGTAAAGTCTAATTTCATGTTTTTATAGTCTCCTTGTAGGTATGCCCCACTCAAGGGGCTATGTATTTTTAAGCTGCTTTATAGTCTGGGTAATCGAAGTTCCAGGTAGCTTCATGAATCTCTGCCTCCAACTTTTCGTTAAGCTCGTCCATGCTTGAAGCATGAAATTCTGCGATAGTGTTTGAGTTCAGGTCTTTAAGAATGAGCGCACACCTCGTTTCTGTATGGATCACTTTAGGTTCAGCGTGAACTTTTACATTGATAAGCTTGAGGAATGTAGTTGTGTTGGTCAATATGGTTGCTGTATTCATGATAGGCTCCTGTTTTTGTTATCATGTTCTTATCATAATAGATTGCATTTCATTAACAAGTGTTTAGGTTGATATATCCGACAGACGGTTCAAAGGTAGGATAAAAGGAAAGCCTCAAAAGTGAGGCTTCGCTGTTAGATCGATTGTTTGAGGTATAAGGCTAATTTTTTGGCGCTTTATAGTTCAGTGGAAATCTATCCTTGAGTAATTGATTGCACTCTTCATCGTTTCTGATTGCTAGAAAACCTTCGCGACAATCATCTACCCAGTTATTTACGAAACCCATTGTAGAGTTCGGGTTTTCAATCCGAAATTGTTCCCTGAAAATGTTGAAGTCATTGCTTGAGAAAAAGAACATTGCTGGGTTTTCCAATCCTGCGCCGCTTTCCAACAACAACTTAAAAATTCTTAAGCTTGTTTTTTTATCTGATTCTTCGCAAGGATCATAAACATCAACATTGGGTCCATAAGATGTCCAGCGATAGGGGCGGAAGCCCGCTTTATCAAGATAAAAATTATTCAAATTAACATAGCTTGATTTCGCGGAGACTATAACAGCTTTAATCATCTCATAATATTGGTCACTGTCTGATAACTGCATATCACTGTCGCGTATAGCTTCTGTGGCATCATAAATATGTCTTATTTCAGCTTTGTAACCCATTTCACTCAGATAATCAATAATATCTCCGTGGTTAGAAAGTATTGCGTTTGATAACCCAATGTGCAAATCTGATACTGAATTTGGCAGGAAAGGAAGTATCGACTTCACTTTCTCTAAAGATGCTGAACATGCCCAACATGCTGCGCATGTAATTACCTCGTCAGAGAACGAATAGCGATTAAGCAGAAATTCCAGATTCTCATTTGCCCCAGAGTCTACGGCAGCCCAAAGGACATTTAACTGGTCCTCTTCAGATAGAATGTTAATTATTGAAACTGCCTTTTTTATTGATAATATGTCGTTGCAATGTATTGCGGCTTCCAGGTGTGCTGGAGTGTATTTACCGTCAACATTCGCTTCTGTCAAATAATGTTGCATGGTGTTCACATCACCGAATTCAATCGCGTCAGGCAATGATGTTAGATTTTCTGATTGTGTATTCATATTAATTCCTTTTTTAATTTAATTGTGTGGCCCATAAAGTGAGCCAGCCTTTTCGTTTTATTTGCTTAAGCCCTTTGCACCGATTGGCTTTCCTTCGTCATTGCGAATCTGCTCACCAGGAGCGTAGAAGTTTTCAGGTGTGTCTGAGCCATTCAAGCAAAGACTAGACACAACGTATATAGCTTCGGTTTCATTGGTGAATTCGACTTTATTTTTTTCTTTGTCTTCGAAGATCAGACCAGAATAGACTGATTTTTGAAGTGAGATACCAGCCACTTCTCCGGTGACCTCGCGTTTAGCTGCGCGTCGTGCAATAACACCAGATGGTGCAATCGTTACTTCTTCGTTTGAGTTTGTGAAGATGTTGAGTGTGTGTGGTGTTAAGTTGATAATTTTAGTCATGATATATTTTCCTTGTTGTTGTTATCATGATCTAATCATACGAAATCAATTTTCTAAGTCAACGGTAGATAATGGCTTTTAATGGTATTTGAGACAGACGGTTAATTTTTGGTATGAGTGGTCGCGATCATATTTTTGATTTTCTTGGCTTCAGATCGTTTGCAACTCGAAGCTCGTCCTGCAACTTTTGGCTCAGAAGATATTTTTCCATTCTAGAAATGAGATCGTCGTAGAAGGCAATCGCAGCACTTTGGGTATTGGGACGTATGGGATAGATAGTCTCTGGTGTCTGATAGTTTTCCATGTTCATAGTTCTGCACTCTTTAGCACGATGTAGAATCTCTTCGAAACTGTATGGTCGCAGTTCGGTTTCTATGTGCATAGTTAAAGGGCTTATATGTAAATTTCTTTGTGTTACGGGTTCGCATATTGAAATCTCGCATCCTCGATGCGGAACTCCCTTTTTTAATTTATGACGGTGAGAGTAGTAGACCTCGTTTCCCGTGACCTCGCGAAGAAGTTTTTCTAGGGTTATGTTGTGTTTGTTTATCTCTTTCACTTGTTGTAGTGTCAGATTACATTCCTGAATGAATTTTGCTGCATATGCCATTTTCTACTCCTTATAGCTGTTGTCCTTCTAATATACAAAAGGAGTATCAAATATCAAGCCTGACGGCATATGACTTCGCAGAAGATGCGTGAACCCTTTCTGCGACTAGCAGAACTTCTCGAAGAGGGGGTTAGATTTTCACGGTCCCTTTGTCTCTCTCGCCTTTGGCCGGCAAGGAGTCTTCGAGGCTCATCCAGCGTTGCTCAGCCCGATATTCTTCAAGGGTCGTGATTGAGTCGAGGCAGATCTCAACATAGTTTTTGAGTGCAGCCTTCTCGCTCATGCGAAAAACGGTCTCGGTGCCCTTGAAGATTCGAACTGTGAAAACACCCGCAAGCAGGCTTTCGAGGGTTCGTTTTGCGGAGTGTTCGTGCTCTCGGCTGGTTATGGCTATCTGTAGGTCAAGCTCCTGCATAAGGCTTCTGAAATATCCCCATTGTGGAGTGCTTGTCAGGGTCCATACGCCGTCTGGGTATGTGATACACATGTAAGTAGGTAGCTTTGCGAGTCCTGGGCTGGTTAGCCCGTGGTGGTGAATGATCATCATAGTTTTGGTCTCCGGTTTGTCTGTGTCTTTTGGTGCATGGTGGATTGGAGGTAAGCATGGGTCTGGAGAGCTTCATAGTCCTTCAGTGCGTCAGCCATGGCGTGGAGGTCTACCAGGCTCTCGTCTGAGAGGATTCCAGAGGCTATAACTGTCCCGTCGCTCTCCATAAGTTCAATCTTCAATTCAAGCTTCCTGCTCTCGCGCCAGTAGTCTGTCTTGCGGTAAAGGAACAGGTTCTGCTCCTCCCGAATGCGTTTGATAGTCTCTACAGCGGAGACAAGAGAGGAAGGGACGGCTAAAACCTTGGAGCGGTTCTTTTCGTCCTCCAAGGCCATAGCTTCTTCGATTTCAGCAGGGTTCATTAATTCAAGCATGTAAATTTGTGTTATCTGTTTTCTCGGTAATGCTTCAATCTGTTCTTTAAGTGTTAATGCTTTCATTTTGTATTTGTTATATAAGAAATTGGTTAATTGTCAACAGGTATGCTTACTTTTTTTCAATTTGTTCAAATCTGGCATGATATTTTGAGCCGACATCGACAGTTGAGTTGTAGCCCTGAATGACGGCATTACCGATATGCTTCATTTCGCAGATTGCACAAATCTTAAAAAAAATGCGGGTTGTCAGAAGGGGGACGAAGAAAAAGCCGGTATCTTCTTCTGTGGCGATTAGTAGTTCGTCGTCAAAGCGGGTGTAGTTGTGTGTTGCTGTAGTCATGGTGAATCTCCTTTTTTAGTTGTTGTATGGGCTCTTAAGGGTGAGCCCGCCCTTTTTTTAGATCTTCATCTTCTTGGTTGCCGATTTCTTGGATAATTCTTTGCATAAAATTTCTGGTAGCTGAAGCCTGCTAAAGTAATCAAAGATGATTTTGTCATTTTCTTTGTCACGCTTGGACCGGAAGTAGAATTTTTGTTGTCTGGGAAAATCGCATGGTTGGTCGTATTGATCTCTAAAGTTGTAGAACGCTGAAAATTTTATTTTTTGATCTTCACTAAGCAAGAATTCAAGCTCGCAGTTCGCATTGTAGAAGCTGGATAAAACTCCCTGTTCATTCTTATTTGCGTCGAAATTACTTAGAACCTTTTTGCTCGCACCTGAGAAGACACTCCAGTATTTGAAGCCGGTTTTTACATATACGCGATAGTTCAGGTCACCACTCTTCAAAACTTTCGGAACTATCTCGAAACGGATAATAGCATTTTCGGCTTTAAAGAAAAAATCGTACTCAATGACGGTCTTTTCTTTTGTGGAGATTTCATTATTAGCGAAGAGAAAGTGTAAGAGTTCGTTGTATGTTTTCATTGCTGCCTTCCATTTCTTGTTGTTGTAACTAAACTATAACCGATAGCTTTTTACATACAAGTATCTAGCTGAACATATCAGACGAACGGTATTGAATAAGGATAAACGGTTTGCTAGGATGAAGGATCTTAAAAAAGGAAAACGATATGGCTGCTGGACAACTGAAACCTAACTTGGACGCGCTTGCTCCTTCCATGAAGGGAAACAATGTGGCTCCTGCCACTGTGCAGAGTGTTAAGCAACTCTTCGAGCAAGTGATTGACATGAGCCTTGCAGCATGTGTGAAAAGCGCTCTCTTGGAGACTGCTGATGTGCCCACAATCAAAGCCGTGGCTATGAAATCTTTCGATTTTGGGAAAGAGCCTGTTCGTGATTTCGAGAATGCTGGGCAAGCGGGTGACACAATCATTGAACAACTTCTGAAGATCCGTGAGAAAGTGGGGGCGAAGGATGAGAAGGGGCAACTTGTTCAGGCTATTGGGGGCGCCTCGGGTCTGGACAAGATGGATTGGCTTGTTGAGCGGGCTTTACGTGCTGTAGTGGCTGAGAAGCTGATTACTGAGAAAGAGGTAGAAAAACTTGCTGGCTATGCCTTCCGCTCGTATTCGACGCCTGCAAGTCGTATCTGATAATTTAGACGCTGGGCAAGCATGCCGGATCACTCTTTGAGCAGTTCGACGGCTGCCGCGATAACCTGACAGGGGATAGGGGTGGGGAAGCCACTGAGGCGGCTTTGCAAGGTCCCTATGCTCGCGTTGTGGAACTTGGGCTTGCTGACTCGATAGAGACTGGCATTCTCACCTTGTATGCGGCTGAGTCATTGCGGCCGGCATTGTCAGAGTCATGGCCTTATTGCTCGCCATAGTTGTAACCGGTCACTCCTAGCTGGCTTGAGATATCCTTCAAGACAAAATCAATTGTCATAACCAAAAGAGGTTCCTTGATTTTTACACCAATCGTAGGCAGGAAGTCCAGTTGCTTAATGGCCGATATTGAGCTTTCAGTAAGGGTAATGTCCTTATCTTGCGCAATTTCTGAAAATATCCGTTTTGCGAGTTTCATGTCGGTCTGGTCAACATCAATCATGAAAACTGTCTGGTGGAATCGTAGAAAATCTAGATCCCGAAATTTGTCGTTGTAGTATTTGTGCTTGTTCATAGTGGCTCCTTTTTTGTTGTTGTGGTTAGCCGTTCAATGGGTGGCTATGCCCGTGCGACTTATTTTTGTTTCTGGAACGCAGCAAATGCTTCTTTGATAGTATCTACGTTCTTGTTGTCAATATGGTTGTGTGAGTAGTGGTTCCCGGTATTTCCGATATAACGCCCTTGGCTCCAGATCCCTGTGAAGATTGGTGTTTTCCGTTTTCCAATAAAGATTCGAAATACAGCCTTATCGCTAGCATCAAGTCGCGGAGAAGAGTCGATTGCGAACCGATAATTTCCTACTAATAACTCGTGGTAGCGTTTTCCTTCGCGGGTAAAAGAAGGATTTTTATATAGCTTGTCGAATGTTGAACGGATAGTGTTTGAATGGATTGTGTTGAAGTTCATGACTTTCTCCTTGTTTTTTAGGTCATAACTAATCCTATCAAATAAAAATTATTAGACAAGCTTAGATAATGGCTTTTAATGGCATTTGAGACGGGTGGTTTACTATTGAGATAAGTGGTGCTTGCTTGCATCTGAATGTCTCCCCTTTTCGGGAAGCTTCACCTATCCGGTGGGGAAGACTGGTCATGAATGCCTGACGGCTGCTGTCTTCGTAAGAAGGTATTTGAACCATTCTGCTGTTGCCCCTGCGGCTAGCAGAAACCTCCCAAGGGGAGAGGGTTTGGTTGTCCTGTGGTGCTCTCTGCATGGGGCGGTGTAGGGCTATTCGAGAAGAGCTATCACTTCCGCTTTAGTCAGTAGCTCGCTCTCGCCGTTTGAGTGGATCTGGACGAAGCCTGAACCCTTGGAAGTGTTCCTGTGCTCATACAAGCCTGGCTCAGTAATATTGAAGAATTGGCGACTCGGGAAAACTATAGGGGGAACCTGGTCGCGTCCGAACGTCCATATCGCATTTAGACCTGTGATGCGTGCGACCCATGCTTTCTGATCGGTCAGTGGTGCCTCAAATTTTGCGATAACTTCAGAACTTGAATTCACGTCGCTCCTCTTCCTCCCGTCTTCGAAGTTCATCTGCAACGGATTTTGGGTTCCAATGCTGAACCCATGATTGCAAGAAATCTACCCAGATCTTCTGCAACAACCAGACGGAAAAAATACAAATACAAAAATAAATACAAATAGTTTCATTTTTTAGTATGTGATCGAAATCGTATTTCCTTCTTGCTTTACTACTGCTCCTTTAAGCTGATTCGCTTCCTGTAGCTGGCAGTTCTTGATATACGCAGCCTCAGATTTCATTTGCTCCAGCTTGTCAGAGGAGCAATCATATTTAATCGTGGCAGTCACATGAAATTCAGCCGTAGCAATTTTTGCATAAGCTGTGGAGGTCAAAGAAAGTGTGGCGAATAGTAGGGTTAAAAATTTCATTGTCGATCTCGGTGGTTGTTATTAAATCATAATAGAATGTGTTGTATAAACAAGTGTTTAGCTTGACATACCAGATAGACGGTAGAAATAATGGATAAAAGGAAAGCCCCATAGATTGAGGCGTAAATGTTAGATTGATCGTTTGGTAGTGTGAACTGCCGGTGAAGATATTTTCTGGGCAAGAGAGGGGACAAGCTTCTTAGCCTGCTCGATGCGGTATTGCTCTAATGAAGCAGGAAAGCACTCAGATACCTTCTTGCCGGGGTCAATCATTTGAGCAATGCCAGTGGTGAAGTTGGCTTGCAAGGTCTCCCGTATGAAGCCCTGTGTCTGAACCTTCTCCATTTCTATAGTGTTTTGATTCAAGCTACCGGAAGAAGAGGATTTGGCAAGTGTTTAGATTTCCAGAGGGGGTGGTTATCCTTTGGCGGTTCTCACTGAGGGCAATAAAAAACCCCTGCATGAGGGGCGTTTTAGCTTAGGAAAAACCGTGTGAGCGTCGTATGGTCTGATTATCCTGCTGTTTATTCTCGATTGCGGGACCGAATCCTGAAGAGCGATGCATGGTTCCTTGCTGAAGCTTGTGTGCTTCCATGGCTTTCGCTGCCTGTTCTTCCATCCATGACTTGTGAGAATTCTGCTTCTCAGGCTGTGGAACATTTAACTGTTTGTTGTATTCGGCCAAGAATGCAGAAATCTGCGCTTGCTTATCTTTGTCAGGGTGAATTGATTTTGAAAGATCGTCTGCATGCGCTCCATGGTCAAGTAGATAGGTCGCAACGTTGAAGTGACCATGTGCAGCGGAATTGTTTAGTGCGGCTCCCTTTTGGAGATTGACATCAGCGCCTCGGTCGACAAGCAACTTGACCGTATCAATGTGGCCGTTTTCTGACGCTGCTTTTAGGGCAAATCCTCCATAAGCGCTTTGCTCGTCAATTTTCGCGCCGCTATCGAGAAGGTGAGCAACGACTTCAGTGTGTCCCCCTCTTGCTGCCATGTGCAGTGCTCCGTTGCGCATGTCGTCCAGGTAATCGTTGAACTCTTCATAAGCAGGCCACTTTGTCATGTCCCCTTCCAGATTATGCAGAGAGGCGTTGTGCTTGGTCAGTAGCTGAACTGTTTCAAGATCGCCTTTGCCTGCCGCGATTTCGAGATACTTCCCAAACTGGTAATCAACTTCTGCGCCTTTGGTCAACCAGTCGTCCATAGCTTTGTGGTCGTGCTTATCAAACGACTCTTGCAGTCCTTTATCTAGCTGCTGTTGAGACCATGGCTCGGTTGGAGCAGTGACTGTGGGTGCGGGAGTAGGATCTATCGCTGGTTGCTTGCTTTCCCAACTTCCCAGAGCATCGCCTATTCCTCCTTCGTTCCATGTTTTGCCCTGATCAAATTTCTTGCTGTAGGTGCCAGCGAGCCTGTTTTCGAGAATTGTCTTCAAATCCTCTTGTTTGTATTTCAAGGTTTTGCGATTGATTTCAAAAAGATCAGGCATTCTATCTTTGCGAACAATCATGTTGTTTTTGTTAAATTGCGTGGAATGATATGACCATCTTGGCGCAGGCGTAGAACCTATTTTTACTAATTCCTTAAAATTCGCTTTGGATACAACGGCATCATTATTGAGTGAAACTTTATATTCTTTATCGTTATGTGGTTCGATAGTAAAAATCCCATCCTTATTCAGTGACAAAGCCATTTTTTCACTGTGTTTCATAAGTGCTTTTTTCACGTGCTCTCCCTCTTCAATGTTTAATGCCGGATCGGGAAGTTGAGAGGCTTGCCTTTGTACTTCATATGGATTGCCCATTGATCGACCATATGAATACTCAATAAATTCTTTACGTTCTAGTAATTTTGACAAAACGATGTGTTCTGGTTTGAAGTTATTTTCCATTGTTATCCTTTAATAAGTTTGTTCGTATTGTTATATCAAATTAATACGCATAATCAAGTTTTTTTGTGTATTTGATTACAGCCGTAGTTCGCGAGCTATTTCGAAATAGTTTGTTGGGTGGATATGGTCCGCGCCAATTAGAGCATCGACATTGAGGGTCTTGTCTCCATGTGCTGCGGCTACTTGTGCAACTTGTTTTCTCTTCACTAGCTCATAGCTCGTGGGCAAGATCCAGACTACCTTGCTGGCTTTGACACGGCTTCGAATTGCTTCCAGGTTATGCACAGTAGGCAGGGAGGAATTCCGGTCATTCACGCCAAGGCTAATGATGGTTGTATCGACGGCCGGCACTACTGAAAACCGTGTGAGCGCGTCCTTGGTGTTCAGTCCTACCTTGGCATTGCTCTGGCAAGCTGGAGCTTGGGTTGAGATACCGTATGCAATGCTGTCGCCCATAATGAAGCAACTCGCATGAGCGGTGGCGGTAAGTAGTAGGCTAAGGGTGGCGATTGTTGTTTTGATTTTCTCCATATAGTCTCCTCTTTATCCTTATGTGTTTATCAGATCTTCATCTATTAGATAGACTTTGTAGCCAGCACTAGGGATCAGTGCTTTCTTGCACCAAACCTCAATTTTCTTCAAGTTGTAGGTGCTGAACTTGTCCGCTATCTGGTCGAGAGAATTCATGTCAAATGTATCGACATAGAAGATGCCTTTGCGAGTCTTTGTATGGACGGCCACCAGTAGTTCGTCGTTCACAAGCTCATGGCTCTGGGCAAGCCTAGGATTGCTGCGGAACTGTTCAGAAAGAATCTTCCGGCTCATGACTGCACCCCCTGAGTTTCGCAACTGCGCACTTGGGGCATGAGATAAGTGGTCACGTCGATTTGCAGCAAGCAAGCTTCTACCTGATTGATATGCTCGATCTCACGATTGAGTCTGTCTCGCTTTACAGGGTCACTGGAGCCGATACGAGTCCGTTCCTGGCGAGCGGCAAGGCTGTTGATTTCGTAATCCTGGAGGAGGCTCTGGACGGCTTCCTTGTTCCCTTTGGCATTCTGGTAGCTCGTCACACTTGAGAAGAGGAACCATGTGCTCAGAATGAGGGCGAAAACCTTGGCTAGCTCGATCACGACTGAAGCCTTGACGGCCGGCAGGGTGGTCTTGAATAAGTTGATGTCGAGTTCAGGCTTCATGGCGAGCCTCACTGACTTGTGGAGCGGGAGCGGTTTCGGGAAAGCGGCTATTTCTGATTGTTTCGAGATAGACTGCCTCAGCGTCGGCATGTCTTTGAGCTTCACTAGCTTTGAGATTGGCTAGCAAGGCATAAATTGATTTGGTATTGTTGTCCATAGGAGCCTCGTTTTGTCGTTGTTGTTCTCCTAATATACAAAATTAATTTATCTTTACAAGTATCTAGGTTGATATTAAAGACGGAAGGTGAGAAATTAGGATAAGTGGAAATCAGATTTTATGTTGCATTCGTTGTCATCATTTGGTTGCACTGGTAATCTGAAATTCCCAATCATCTTCTTGTCTGTTGTTCCGCTGCCCTTAAGATTGCTCTGATTGCGTCTCGCTCCTTCTTCAGTCCTGGATTGAAGCCGTTGTTTTCAGCTTCATTCAAAACGTCCTGATAAGGATCTGGCTGTTGGTCAACCCTTTGCCAGAAGTCAATTGAGATTAGCTGAGCGTTGTGGATCAGGCTCGCTTCCTCGGGCTCTGTTCTGCCAGTCCAGTCAAGAATTACTTCCTGAACTTTAGGGCTCTTGTTGGCCTGTGCAGGCAGTCTGTCAAAGACTCGAACTGTGCGCAGAGTGCTCATGATTGACACCATGTTTTTAGATCGGCTAGCGAAACTTGGAAAGTGTCGCCGTTGTTTGCTTCATGAATTTGTATGTGTGTCATAGTTTTCCCTTTGTTGTAATTGTCGTTAAGTTAATAATACGAAACCATAGACACATTACAAGTGTCTAGCTTTACATTTCCTCCAAACGGTTGAAAAGGCTGATAAACGAAAATTACACTGAAGATGAATCAGTTCATTCCAGCTTCACTAAGAGGAGAGGACATCACCTGTGCTTTGAGCTTTCCGAGGTCGATTTTGTAACCTGACCATTCTTTGAACATGCTGGCCTTAATCATTTGCTCAAAGTCGTTCTGGTGTTCTTTCCGGTATGTTGCAATCCTGTCAATGCAGTCTTGCTGCTCAGGCGAAATTGAACCCACTTTGAAGTTTATGATTTTTTCCCAATGAATGAACGGATTGAATTCATCGAGGGTGGTCTTTCCCTGCGTCAGGCAGTCGCAATTCAGAACAGAAAAGACGGCCAGAATCTGATTGATTGGCTTAGCTATGTCATAGTTGCACCCCATGGGGCGCTTGACATATGCGTAGTAGATATAGCTCGCCAGGTTCTCTAAGGTATGAGCAAACTTTACTGAAAACCCATGCTCAAGATACTTGTGGATAATGTCCTGGCTGATCCGGTCAAACTCCTGCTTGTAGAATTTCATGCGTTTAGCAACTGTTCCAGGCAGAGTGTCAATGTAGAAATAGTCTTGGTTTTGGTAGAGGTTCTGTTCCTGATCGACATGTTCAATCCGCATGACAAGCTGGGTTTGCCCCGTGTCTTTCTGATGAACTTCAATCAGGTGGATAGACAAGCTCTCTTGTGTCTGGAGGTTAATATGAGTTGTTGAAAAGTCGGGTGACAGGTTGCTATCGAATATCATGTGCATTGATTCATTGTTCGAATCGCGATAGTTTTTTGAGTTGTTCTTGTATCTCCATAGCCGATAGTAGGCCTGGAATTTCTTGTCAAATTGGTATTGATTGCTGGTGATTTTGTGGCTGCGCAAACTGTCTTCTCGGAAGCCTTCAAATACCTGATAGTTGTAGCCGTTACTTTTTAATTGCATAGTTTCCTTTCGGTAAAAGTGGTTGAATGCCCCACTAAGGATGGGGCGAGCGCTTGTTTATAGTTGAATTCCGAAGGTATCAAAGGCGTTTTGTATAGTATCTTCCATTTCACGCATGGGTCTGACAGTTATGTATTTGCTGGAAATGGTAATAACCAGTCTTTCAACCCTGTATTGACTGAATAAGTGAAATATGCAAAACGTATTGCCTAGCTTTTTAAGAACGAAATCTCCCTTTTCCTGCTCGCCAGTAAAAATTGATCTAAGATATTTATATGCTGTTGTTGTAGCGATTCTGTATGTATCTGCGCTCATGCTATTTCCTTGTTGTTGTCTGTCTAATATACAAAATCGTGATTTGAAGTCAATGGCAAGTAATGGCTTTTAATGGTATTTAAGATAAACGGTAGCTTTCTGGGAAAAGAGGAATCAGCCTGGGGGCTCACAATTTCAGGTAGGATTACGCGATAGGCTTGGCCCCGTACGGCTCGTAGAGTGAGGGTGTGCTCTTCGCTCGTTCTAGAGCGAGGGTTTTCTCAAAGCGGGGTTTATAGAAGTGCAATGCAGATAACCACACTAGACAAGATATGAGAAATTTGACCCGGATTGGCATGTTCTACGATGGAAGTTATTTCTCTATCGTTAGCAACTATTATATGTATCACCATGAGAAGAAAGCGCGGCTCTCTATCAGTGGGCTTCATAAGTTCGTCAGGAGCATGATTGCCAAAGAAGAAGAGCTTGATGAGAGGTATGTTCAGGTTGTTGATTCCCATTACTTTCGTGGAAGGTTCTCGGCTCAGCAAGTTAGTGAGCGCGACATGCTTTTCAAGGAAAGGATCTGGGACGACACACTGATTAAAGAGGGTGTGATTACCCATTATTTGCCGATGGGACCAGACGGTGAGAAGGGTATCGATGTGTGGCTTGCGTTGGAGTGTTTCGAGCTTGCGCAACTGAAGAGCCTCGATGTCGTCTGCCTCGTGGCTGGAGACAGCGATTACATTCCCCTCGTCAGGAAGCTCAACACTTTGGGCGTGCGTGTCATGGTGCTTGGGTGGGCATTCACTTATGAGGCTGACAATGGGGAGGAGCGCGGGACTCGGGTGTCGCAACTGCTCATGAACGAAGTCACTTATCCAATGAATATGACGGACCTGATAGAAGGCATGGACGGTTTGCCAGTCGAAGAGCGTGAAGCCTTCTCAGACCTCTTTGTGAGGCGCCGTGGTGCCCAGAGACCAGAAGTTCAGGTGGAGGAAGAGGCGGCCGGCGATGAGCCTCAGGCGTGGGTGTCTAAGGACGGCTGGAAGGCGGGGACGATTGTTACCCTCAGCGACGGATACGGCTTTATTACTCCGGCTGACGGTGGCGAGAATATGTTCTTTCACCATAGCGCGTTAGATTCCGGCGAGTTCGCGGATCTGTTCAAGGGCCAGGAAGTGAGCTATCAGGAAGGTCTAGGGACCAGAGGGACGATGGTCGCTCTTCATGTCAGAACTTATTATTGAGAGAATTTTCGTATGCAAATGAACCGTCAACTGGTCGAGGCATTTAAAGCACAAGTTATCGTGTCTGTAGCCCGGCAAATCAATGTCCCTGATTTTGAGTTTTTCATGCACGATGAGCTTTACGAAATGATCCGTGCGCGAAATCAAAGAATTTTCCAGAAGCTCGAAACATTCCTCCACGTTTATGATTCATGGTGGACATTTCAGGAGGCTCACCAGAAAGAGCTTGAAAGTGGCGGTCTTGAACCGGAAAACTTTCAGGCCAACATGGAGCTTATGGACAAGCGCGATAAGTCGCGACAAGAATTGATTGACGAATTGAAGAGTCAGTGATGATCATCTGGCTTTAAATAAGAAGGACTCGATAGCGAGTCCTTTTTTTTGGCAATCATTTGTCGAGCAACATTGAATTAAATGCAAGATAGAGAAGGTTCGAATCTGATATGTTCAGGTCTTCGGTCAACGCTTCACCGAACGGCTTGCTGCTGGTTCGTTTCCCTATCTCAAGCAACTGACGAACAAATTTCGGAGTAGCCCGTTTTGCCTGCTCTTTGTCGCTCTTATTTCGCTTCTTCGTCGTCTTTCTATAAGAAATATTATGCGCTAGGAGGAACGGTTGGAAAGAAGATCGCTTGTTGGGATACTTGGATAAAGTAAATAGTTCGTCGGCTGTCAAATGCTCAGAATCAACCGCTCGGATTCTTCGGAGACAATCTTGTAGGTCTGTGTCAGAAGTCGTTGCTACTCGTCCATGTCCAGATTTTGCTTTGTATGTTTGATACAGTCCAAATCTTTTAAGTCGATATCTAACCCCCTGTGGCACGATTCCTAATTTCTCAGCGTAAATATTTACTGACGCCGGAATCAATGGGTTAGATAATATATCTTCGAGTTGTTTCTTTGCTTGTTCAAAGTTCTCAGGTGTTATCTTGTTCATGGCTCTCCTTAAGTATAGATGTGAATATCATACATTAAATTGAGATATTTATCAAGATATACTATTGACTTAAATCAATATATCTGTATAATTTGTTTTGTTCCGTCGAGGAATGATGCTCCTTTATAGATGGTTGTGTCTGGCGAAGTTTGTCAGTGTTGTAAAAGTAGTTTGTTGTTTCAGGAAAGAAAAAGGACCCGGTTTTTGCCGAGTCCTTTTTTCATTTACGGGGTTTCACATAGGGTTGTGGGGGTTGTCCCTGAACCATGTCCACGATTCCACTTCTCGATTTCCGGGCTAATCAGTCACCCGGATAGCGTTGCTCGGTCGGGTCAACAATAGGCACTTCGATTTGGTCATCGGGATTTGCTGGATTCTCGATAATCAACCTCGGGAAGCCATACTTCATTTCCACTGTGCCGAGTCCTGCGTTCTCAATCTCATTGAGTGCGTCGCGATCAAGTTCATACTCGTTATCGCCGCCGCATTGATAGACCATAAGCCCCAAATTTTCCCCTAACTGGCGCTTAAGATCGTCTACGGTGTCTTCACTTCCCTTGCCCTCGGTCGAGAGAGCATGGCTGGCCTGGATTTCTTCGATCTGTTCTTCGAAGTTTTGAATGTCTACGCTATCCATGGCTTTTCCTTCTACATCTAATCGGTCATTGAACTACTAAGATTTGCTTTGTGCTGGAGCTTCCAGCAAGTTTTGTTTGCTCCTGTTGGACATGCGGGTTAGTTCGTCTGAACTCTTCGCTTGCATTTCTTCTCGCAAGTGGTCGATTTCGGCTTTGAGTTGGGCAATGTCACGCTCGTAGCTCGCTGCCATTTCACGAAAAGCTTCCTCCCTTCCTTGTTGTCTTGCTTTTTCTAGCGGGTCGGTTGATTCCGCTGCTTTCCTGCTGGCTTCTTCAGCCTTGCGTGTAGCCTCCTTCGTGCGTCGGTTCGTGAATCTTGCAATCAAACCCTGAAGCTGCTCCCAAAGCCAGTTAAACAGGCTGTGCAGGCGTTTCAGGATAACGGGCAGGAAATACTTGAACGCCTCCTCAATAATCCGTTCTTTCAGGGGTTTGGCCGGCATGCTGGTCTCGCAGGGGTAGGTTCCGGTGCGTGCCTTCTTCATGCACGGCTGAAGGGCAATCGTACCCGAAAATCATGCCGTCGAAAATTGGCTTTCGTAGTGGTATCGTTGGCGATTGGCCCAAGCCTCGGGAGGAGCCGTGCAAGTCATCCATGTGCCGCAACTAGACCATAATGACCCGTCCAAGCTCACTGATACGCAGTGTGTAGAGCGTATCGAGTCATTGACTGGCGGAATCATGAAATTCTGGAAAGAGGTCAAGGGGTGGGCTCCTGACGAAGCGGCCGAACTCCTGAAGGGGTCCATGCTGGAGTGGCAGACGTCCCTTGCTGGCTCGCTTAAGCGGTGGCTTGAGTGCGAAACTGAAGGTGATCTGATTCTCGCGTGGACTAACCTCGGAAGTCTTGCGGAAGGTGCCCTGAAGGTTGTGCTGTGTGCATACCTGCAAGAATATTATGCAGATAGTAAGAAGATGATTGAAGCATCGGGCAAGAAAAAGAAGAAGACTGCTGAAGAAATCGAGGCGTTGAAGAAAGAAATTAAGTCGCCTGACGGTTTAACAATCGAACACTTGAAAGTATTCTTTGCTCACAACAAATGGGGAAAGAATTCGGAACACAACAAATATATTGAAGAGTTGCAGCGTCGTCGCAATGCAATCCATGCTTTCCAAAAGAAAGACATTGGAACATTCGAAGACTTCAAAAAAGCGGTTCGGTCTCATCTTCAATTGCTTCGGGAAGTGAATAATATGCTGCCGTATCCAGGCGAAGAATTTCAACCGGTCGAGAAGGGCTGGACTGAGACAAAAATGACGGTAACTATCTATCAACCGGGCGAATATCCGGGGAACCATTGGGCGGGGGATTGAGATGCGGTTCTCAGAAAGAAACGGCTTTGCTCAGGTTCACGCTGCGCCTATCACTGCAAGGCTGGAGGCTTCAGAAGAGCTTCGCGGGGTGGTAGTGAACAGTGCGCTCGACAGCGGGTTCAAACCGGACAAGCTGCGTGAGTTGCTGTGTCGCATGCTCCAGAAACGGCCGGATTCGAATAACTGGAGCGCTGGAAATGTCGAGTCAGAAGTCCGTGGGTTGCTAGACGATGCTCAATGGTATGAAGTCTATGACTTCATAGAACTACTCGGAAGTCTGCATGGGTTTCAACAGGACAAATTTCGGCAAGATATCAACCGTTATTTCCTCGTCAACGGGGTGGGCTGGTCGCTTGATCACAACGGGCAAGTAGTCTATCGGGGCGAGGAGGGCTTTGACCGCGTTGTAGCTGACGCACATGCCACCGAAAAGGCCCATGGGCATATGACGGCTTCCCGTGAGCTTCATGAGGCGATTATGGATCTGTCGCGTCGCCCCGTTCCTGACACTACAGGGGCGGTGCAGCATGCCATGGCTTCATTGGAATGCGTTGCTCGTGAGATTACCGGTGAAACGAAGCTGACTTTGGGTGATTGGGTGAAGTCTAATCGGGCAAGAATCGGCTTTCCGCTCGATAAAGCAATTGAGGGCATGTGGGGCTTTACTTCAAACAGGGGCAGACACCTGAGCGAAGGTGGTGAGCCCTCTTCGGAAGAGGCCGAGTTGATTGTTGGTTTCGCTGCGTCGCTCGGTGCTTACCTGTCGAAAGTTGGAAAAACCGATAAGTAACAATGAAGTAGTCTTCTTCTATAAGGAGGTTTTTATAGACGAAAAAAAGCCCGATCTTTGTCGGGCTTCATAAGATACTGCTGGTCTTCCTCGCTGCTTACTTTCCCGTAGCTCTTATCAGTTATTGGTAATCCACATTCCGATGTAACCCTGAACACTGGTGCTCGTGCCGCGTTCAACCACCAGATATTGCTTGCCCAACTGATAGGCCGTCAGGTAGGTCGAGCCGTTGGTTTGCGGGATAGCTGCTCCCTGAAGGTCACTTGTCAGGCTCGCTGCGGGAATCGCAGGATTGCCGTTATTAAAAGTGACATTGCCCGTGCTATCGAAAGTCATGGCCGCGGTATTCGCGTCAGGTGCCGAGTTCTGTCCTTCTGCCGTCCCGCTCTTATTCTGGTAAGAGCAATCTTCAATGTTGTAAAGGGTCTGTCCAGCGAGATTGATTGAATTTGTGATTTGGGTAGCTTGATTGACAGTAGAAGTGGTTGTGGCAGTAGCGACAGCAAGGTATCTGCTCTTCGAGTTCGTTCCCACATTTCCCGCTGGCGAATCGCAGAGCATGATTGCTCCACCGTCAACACGGTTCAGGACATAGTAACCAGATGCGGACATGCCAAACGAAGTCGGGTCGCTAACGGTCAGGGTCGTATTCCCGTCCGCTCCAAGGCTCAGGGTGCCAGTCGTGTCAGCGGTTGCGGTATAGCCTCCAGCCCCGCCCAAAGGGTCGACAAGTCCATATTTAAAAACACTGTATTGGGTCGCGGTCAGTGTTGAGTTGATCGGAGTCTGCGGGGTGGAAGGGTTGCTAGCTGGTGTAGCCGCGTTTGCTGCATTGTCATTGCCACCTCCACCGCCTCCGCATGCGCTCAGAAGAGTGCTGAGGGTTGCTGCAACTGCGATAACGGCCAATTTCTTATTCATGTTTTCCGCCTATGGTCTGAAGAATTCTAATAGTTGATACATATTGAAAGGTTTAAGCGCAAAATATGCTGAAACTGCATATCGGCGGGTGAACTCTAGCATGGAAAAATGCTCTATGGAATCCACTATGAGATCGTTCGCCGTGTGCTGAGAGAGACCCGGCGGGACGCGCTCTTGTCCCAATCGGAACTAGCTCAAAGGCTGGGGAGAGAGCAAAGCTATGTCTCGCGGGTGGAGAGAGCGAATCACTATATTGATATAGTGAATTTCATCGAGTGGTGCCTCGCCTGCAATGCGGACCCGGCTCGGGTGGTCCAGGTAATCATGAACCTCGCTAATCGTGAGCCTGCCATTGACTCGCAAATGGGCTCAGACGCTGCTGGACCAGACTAATCAGGGAAGAGGTGGGGTAGGCGTCTAGCATCGGCCTGAGCAAGCTTTTGAGTGTCTTAAATAAGGACATGAGGGCAGAGCTTCATTTCACCCTTCCAAGATCGCCCAAGCAAAAGCACAGCCCCTTTCCCGTTGGGAAGTTTCACCTGGCCGGTGAGGCATAGAAAGGTCGCATGATAAGCAGAGTGTCTAAAGCTGCCTGACGGCTCAGACTTCGTAGGAGGCTTGTCTTTCACCACTTCGCTTTCCCCTCCGGGTAGGAGCCTTCCTCGAAGAGGGGTTTTATTCAGTCTGGTCAATTTCCTTTTAAATGCCTTGCGGCTTGCCGCTTATATCTGTTCTACCCTGATCTACTCTTGATCTACCTTTGATCTACTCAAATTTATCTTGTAGAGCCTTATAAACATTATCTTTCTTATGTTTGTTCTACTGTTCTACCCTGTTTTTCAATTTTGTTAATGCGAGAAACACTGGATGTTATCTAACCTTAGTGTTCAATTTTCACTTTTCTCATTTACATAGCGAATTTTGCGATTTTGGGTAGAACAGTAGAACGCCACTTTTTTAACGGTGTTATAAGGGTTTGCGGGGTGGTTTTGCTTAAAAAATAGGCAAAAAGTGTTCTACCCTCATTTTTCGCAACAGAGTAGAACGCCACTAAAAATGAGAAAAAACCACTCTTTTGAGTGGTTCTTGTATTCTTCAACATTTCCATGAATTTTATTTTTTTTGTGCTGGAGCAATAAATTCGTAGTCAGGAAACACTGAATGAGCATCGACTCCTGAATAATTTTTTGCAAACAACTCCATGCAAATGTGCTGTTTCGGGATCTTATAGAAAGCTCCTTTTTGCCGGTGCTTCCAGTTCTGTCTCCAATTTGGAGTATCCTTCGAAAATTCAAAGATCGCAGATACTTTCTTGCCAAACTCATCGGCTGAAGGGATGTGGCGAATGTTCCGGGTGTTGCACCAGCTTATAAAGTCATTATAGATTGGTGTCTTATACCAGCGAGTGCCGTCCGGCTCATCTTCCACGGCCAGAGGGGAAACTTCTATTGAGCCAGAAATCATGTCATATAAATAGTGAGTGCAGGTATCCATGCTCTTCGCCATAAGCTCAACATAGCCATTGGTCTTGGGAGCCTGGCGAATATTCACTTCTGAAATGTCACGCTCCATAAGGAAATCAAATACAGCTTCAACAAGTCCCTCGTTTTTCATTGCCTGATCTATCTTCCAGAAGAACTCACCTTCGTTAGTTTTGCCCTTATATTTTGGGTTGCAGTCCAACACGAAGTAGCGACGATCTTTTGCTCCAACTGGCACGGCCCATTCTTCGTTTGAGGCGAAGATAAAGCGCTTGTAGTTGTCGATCATGTATTCCTTTTCCATTTTTTCGTTAATGGAATGCTCTTTTTCCGTGATCAATGCCTTCAAAACCCCTTCGCTAGATTTGTCACCTCCCCACACACTTTCATCGCAGAAAACAAGAAGGGCATTGGCAAGGATGCCGTTAAAGTTTCCTACCAGTGGCCGGCTGCTGGAGAGGTGCAGGTAGTGACGGGTGAACTTGCCCAAAATCTTCATGAGCGTGCCCTTACCGATACCTTGGGCTCCGCGCAAGACAATCGCAACTTCCGGTAGCTCCCATGGCTTCTGAACCATGTGGGCGAGCCAATCGAGGAAGTAATGCATATGGTCGCGATTGCCGTTACACAATGCCCAGAGCAGCTTGAGGAAGAGCTTGATTTTTCCCTTCTTGCGTGTCACCTGGAAGCCTTCCCAGAGGTTCCATACTGCCTTTGGGGTGTTGCCGCGTGGATTGAACACGAGCCCAAGGTATCGGCCCGTTTGATCGGAGTCCATGAATTCATAGCTCGCGTATTCCCGGCGAGTCATGCCGTTTTTATTGATCACAACTTCTGCATTGAGGTAGCGATAAAACTCGTGAAAAGATTTCAACTCGATCAGGTCGACGCCTCCGTTGTCATAAGAGCGGGACACGATTCGAGTCTTGCCCTTGTGCATGAGCACGGCATAGCGCTTCTGGAGAGCCTGAACATTCAGGATGTTGGTTATAAAGCGAGAAGGAAGGTCTAGCTCCAGCACTCCCTCAGGTTTGCTATCAACGAACTCACCGGCCTTCGCATTCTCAAGTGCCTTGGTGTCCTCATTCTCGTAAGCGGCGATTGGAGGGGGTGTAGGCTTGGTCTTGGGTTCCTGAAAATCAGGCTGTGTAAACGGATTGTCGTCCGTGGCTTCCGCAATAGCCTCAGGTGCTGTGACAGCAACCGGTGCAGGGTCGGCAAACGGATCATGAATGTCGTGAATGACAACCTCAGCCTTTACAGGCGAGACAACCTGAGGCTCAACTTGTTTCGTTACCTTCCGCCGACTAGCGGGAGAGGGTTTCTTCTTTGGAGCTTGTTCAACCGCATCATCAAGCTTGACAATTTTCTTGTCTTCATGTGCTTTCAGTTGTGACTTTGCTTTGAAATTGGGTAGTGGTCTGCTCTTGACTTTTTTAGTTTCATCAAATAGATTATCCATATATATGTTCCTTTGTAGTTATTCTCAGTTCGGTCCTCACCTCTTTGAGTAATAGTTAAATAAGTCCTCCAGACTGCAATCTGGGGGATTTTTCTTTAATGCTTATGAAGCAAGAAAATCTTTGTAAAATGATCGTGTCAAATGCGCAAGACTGATATTTTCTTTCTTGGCTTTTTGTAGCACTGCTTCTTTCAGTTCTTTTGAAATTCTGAGATTCAAGGTAGTATCGCAAAACTCATCTTCGAAAATTGAGGTTCGTCCTTCGAGTCTCAGGGTTTGACTTGCTAAATTGTCAGTAAATATTATTGCTCTCTTCATTATCTTCTCCTGTGATTGCATTATGTAGATACATTTAACAATAACGTCTTTTAGGTTGTTGTCAATACCTTAGACAAGAATTTTTTAATCTCAAATTTTGTGTTTTGCCTGCTTTGGTTTGGCCTTCAATTCTCTTGAAAGTTTTTTTACCAATGCTCGCTTCTCAATATGGTCGATAATATTTGAACCATTCAATAGCTTTTTCAGTCGCTCACCGAAGTAATCTTGATATTCGGGGTAGTCTTTGCAAATGGCGTAAGCCACTGCGACTCTATGCTCCCTGTTCATTCGAACAGTCGTTCTTCCATCTCGCTTAAGCTGGAGCATGGTTTTTATGATTTTAGGTTCTGCTTTCAACAATGGACTGAGGTGAAAGTAGAGATACGGCTCAGCTTTTATCAATTCACTCACAAACCACATTTCGTTTATAAACGTTCTGGGAATGTCGAAAGAAGCACGCATTCGCTCCGGGTAGTTATTTCGACATGATTCAAATCTTGCTGTCCAATAATTGATAGCTTCCTGCATTTCGTATTCAGTCATTTTCTTTCTCCTTAGTTAAATTGAGTCTCCCCATTGAATGGCCGGCAGTGCATATATGTGGTCTCGTCCAGCATTTCAGTCGTCCCGTCATTTAAGGTGACTTCAATCCCGTGGAAGCCTCCCTGACGGCCGCGTGTGAGAACCGCTGCAACACGGTCGATCTCACTTGCTCGTGCTTTCAAAACGGACTGGAGAGACAAGCTCCAGTTAGCCAGGTGGTCGTAGTTGAGGACGTACTGGCAAAAGAGCATTCGCGTGCTGTGATAAGGCAAACCAAGCTTTTTCTTATGCTCCTGAAGCCAGGTGTTGGCGATCTCAACGGTGTAATGCTTCTTTTCAGTGTCGTTGAGTCTGTATTGATTTTTCTTCATGCTGCTCTCCTCACATTGTCAGGTCAGTAGTTGCCACATCGCATTCATCTGGCTCTAGGCAACCGTAATACTCATCAAATCCAGCCGTCTCCTGATAGCAGGTAACTTGTCCGTTGAAAAACTCAGCCTCAAAACGGCATGGCATGTAAGGATCGTTTTCAGTCATGAAGATACGAAGCTCTGGATATTTCTTTGCAAGGTCGAACACCTTCTCTCCCCAATGTCCTTTTGTAGTGAAGGAGATACCGAATTTATGCTCGGTGAGGCTCCAGCCAATAAAATCAAGAATATGAAAGTAGTTTTCCGGCCCGTTAGCCATCTCTTTATTGATAACTTCCAGAGCCAAACTTCCCTCAATTGTTACAGATACGTGTTTTGTGTTTGCCATGATTTTTCCTTTATGTGATTGTGTAAGTAATTTTGTGCTTCTATCTTCAATTCTCAATGTCACCTATGGCAGGATCAAAATCCAGGGATGCCATAAACTGGCTTGACATTCAGTTTCGTTCCGTCTTTCTCTAGTGCGTAAGCTGCATGAGTGATCATGCTAGAGAGAACACTATCAAGCTCGCGGTCATTGAAGAAAACACATTTGCTATTAGTTCTCTCGGCCAGGGCGTAGAAGTCTGATTTCGTCAGGCCGTCTTTGTTTGCAAGCTCCAGACCTCTCAGAATCAAATCCCTTCCCTCCTTGCCGAAGATATCAAACACCTTCTTAATTGCTCGTTGTCGGTAGTGGCGAACAATCCGGCTCTCTGCCATCATGAGTGCGAGAAAAGCCGATTGCATTTCAACAATCTGGTCATTCTTAAAGCCTGCCCGCTCTAAAATTTCACCTGCCTGAGTTACCTGGGCTGCTGCTGCGAAAAAAGTGTCTTCGTTTTTCTGGCAGTTAGTCATTTCATGCTCCTTAGGTTTGTTTAAAGTGTTTTTGCTTCGTCTTCGGTAATCCATGCAAAAGGTGTGTAGCCATTGCCGTAGTTAAATGACATGCCAAGAATTCCCCATTTCTTCTTCCAGTCATAAACTTCAAGGTTAATGCTGGGATAATCTGAAAATTTCCCTTCGAAATGCACGAAAATATAGTCCGCGTCGAGTTTGTCGGCCTCTTTATCAACAATGGCTCTGAACTCCTCGACATTGTCTTGCTCTGGGTTGAATTCAAAAGTCCTTCGCGTCAATCGAGCAAGAATGTGATAAGTCGCGTTGCTGGTGCCAGGGATAAAGTCAGGCTGATTCATAGCTTTCACCAAGGTGGCCGCCATGCTGTTTGTAATCGCTGAGGCAAGAGGGCTGAGGCGGTCGGTTGCTTGTTCAAGCGACAAGTTAGGGCGATTCGATTTCATTGCATTTCTCCTTGGTTAAAATTGCAGTGTGTCGCGATAAAGTTTCCTGCCAAATAGTTCAACTGGTCCCGTGGCAGGTTCGGGAATATGGTCCTCATAAAAAACTTGGTCGTGCTTTGAATCTCCTTGTAGTCTGGTGGATCGGTTTTCCACGAATCAATGGCTTTGAGAAGGAGTAGAGTTTGTTCAATGTTCATGACTGTCCTCAAAGCAAAACTACGAGTGTGTTGTAGGGAATCTCTTCGTCCTCGTGCATGTCTTCCTGCCTTACATCAGCGAAGCTATGCAGAAAAATCGCTGGCTTGCCTTCATAAAATCCATGATGACAATCACGAAATCCTACGGGGTCGAAGCTCGCATGCTGGTTGGCCGTAGCTGCAACTTCACAAGCCCAATTGAAGGCTCTGCGCTTGCAGTTATTCAAAATCAAGCCAAGTTGAGTTTCGAACATGCTCATGTACTCGTCGCCTGATTGCGAGTGTTCCCAAAGCTGGCGGTTGCCGTCTGCACTCAGCAGTTTTGATTTGTTAATAGCTTGGACTGTCATAAGCGAATTCACCGCGTCTTCCAGCTTCGTAAGAAATTTAGTCTTCATGGTTTATCTCCTCGGTTAAATGCGGTGGCTGATAATGGTGGTCGTGCTCTCAAAGATTTCAGAGGGCATGAGGTGAACAATGCGGCGTGCTCCTGCCCGGATAAGTCGCTCTGCAACTTCGAGAGGTGATTCACCCTGCTTCAGGACAGTTGCATTGCCGGTCTCATCCAGAAGAACGGACGGGGCAATGGAAGTCTTCGCAGGAGCTTCCTTCAGGCGGTAGTAGCCGTTGCTGTCAAGACTCAGGGTGTTGCTCGCAATCAGTGAGTTGACGGCCTGAATCATTGCGGCGCTATCTACACTGCCTCCGAGTGCTGCCACGAGTTCATCTGCAATGTCGCTCCGGCTCATGGGACGGTTATCAAGAAAGAGACCCCGGATAACAGTCATGTATCGGTTCTCAGACGGGTTTGCCTTGATGGCAACGGGCTTGCGGGTGCCGATAGGCCCGCGCTTTTTCACCCCCATGAGGTCGTAAATCTGCTTATAGGTGTAGAGAACCGGGATACTGATGCCAGTGAGATTCGAGATTTCGGACAAGCTGACCTCAATCCCTTCATTTTTCAGGGTTTCAACTGCCAGCTTCACTTCTGCCATTCCCTGTTGCTTCGATTTGCGTGCTTTCATGGTGTTACTCCTTTTAGTTAGTGGGTTGCCCCGTCTATGTTTGCCTGGCTGTTTGAAATTGAATTCATTCGACGGGGCAGTTATCAATAAATTGCTGATTTAATCGAGGCTGCATGTTGGCCAATTCATTCATGCAACTTCTTTTTAAAATCTGCTTTTCATTAATGTGGTGAGAGAATATCTTGTGTAGTCATTTCTCTGTTGTCAGGTCTGTCAGAGTAGAATGACAAGGTTGACAAACTGACTATTGACATTAGCCATGGTTTTTGATAATGCGAAAATTGAAGTCCAGGCCATAAGAGTTCGGCTTTGGTATCGGCTTGTTCTTGAGAAGGCGGGGGTAAGAAACGCTCAGGAACTGAAGATGTCTTGCAAGAGAGCGGGAAGCCTGCTGGCTGACTTGGGTGCTATCCGGTGGGAGCGGCACGAGGCGGGTCAAGCTCCCCAGAATCGCCAACTCGATCTGGTCGAGAGAGTAATTCCTGGCACGGCCGCCCTCTATCTGAAAGGTCCCTTTGATTTGCCCTTATGGAATGTGCTGGAGGGAGTGGAGGACGTGTGCCTGAAAGTGGTAGATGACTTTCTTGCGCACCAGTATCGAAAGCCTGAAGAAGGAAAGAGGCTAAGCGTGCTCGAAAGCTCAAACGTTATGGCTGCGTGGTTTGGTGTAAAGCCCAGCGAATCGTGGGATTACGAAGAGCGGTTCAGGCTTTTGACCAGTTGCTTTACTTCTATATCAATAGGCGTTCTTCGTGAATACCTTAAGCTGACAGTGAATCTCTACGCACTCGCATATAAGGAATACAACACGAGTGTGGACATCGAATTGCCTTTTTCAGCGAGATCCCTGCTTGCTGCGATAGCTATGTGGCAACTTGCAATGAAATGTCCTGTCAGGTCTTTTCGCGAGCATGCTCAATACTTTCTCTCAGGGCTGAACGAGGAAGCTATCGAGTATGAATTCGATGAATATGGAAAAGACATCAGCGACTATGTTGGAAAACTTTTAGCAAATTCAGGCGTCGAAGGGAAATTGCCTAACTCGGGAGTTAGGCCGCGCGCCTAACTGTCTTGGCAAGTTTATATTTGGCTCTATCTGGTAGAAGTTGACTTTCTCTGAATTGTCGCTAATGTAGTATTGCTCTCTGCGAGTCGTTGTTGTCTTCTTTGAGCTTGTTGTTGTTGTTCTGTTAAGAATTGAGCGCGACCTCCTTTGCGCTCTTTTCTTATCCTCCGAAAATATGAGGCAACAAGAGCAATTCAACATTATAAATAAGATTGATCAAAAGCCGGTCTTTTTTTATTCCTAGGTATTGACAATGGTTTTGGATTTAGTATAACTATATAGTATCTTAGGAAAATGGCCGGGTTAGTCGTGCTCCCCGCATAAAAATCTTGCCTATTCCGATAGTTTCATATTTTTTATTATTCAGAATTGCCCTCAGTTTATCCTGAGGGCTTTTTTGTTTGGTCGTTGACTTTATGATTTAACGCTCTATAAGTGATATCAGACGACAACAATAAGAAAAATAAGGAGGTCGTATGTGTTTCATCTTTTTACTTCTCGTTATGGGCGTGGCTCCAGAACTGGCCTTTGCTCAGAACATGTTTACCCCTTCCTCAAATGATATGGGGTTGCAACTCACTGGAGCTATCTTTGGCTCGTTGGCGGGAACAGGCAACTCGGACGCCATGGCTGCACCTATGCAGGTATTCATGGGTGCGATCCTCATTGTGGCTGGTCTGTTGCATACCTACACCATTCTGAAGGCAACTATTGGGACGGCTCATGACGGTTCGTTTATGGGCAAGGCATACAACGCTGCCTTTACACCTATCCGTTTCGCCGTCTTCACGGCATTGATTCTTCCGGTAAAAGCTGGCTCCTACTGTGCCATGCAAATGATTGTGTATTGGCTCGTGATTCAAGGTGTGGGGCTGGCCGATATGGCGTGGAGTGCATACCTTGCTACTCAGAATATAGGCCAGTCCATGACGGCGTCCGTGACACCACCAAGTGTTACCGAACTCACTTATAAAACACTGGAGAGCCTGACGTGTCTCGTGGTCATCCAAAACACAATGAAGGGGCCAGCGGCCGACATGCTCAATGGGGGCAGTGAGTTCGGAACGTCAACTGATACAGGGACGGTCAATAATTTCATATATTTTGGGGACAAAAACGAAGCTTCGGGCTTTTCTAAGGATTCCTGCGGAAGAATCACGTTGCCTAAATATAGTGTTCCGACAGTGCAAACGTCGGGTATCACCAATTTCATGTTTAACACCGCCGATGCCATGACTCGCATGCAGGCAATCAATGCCGCTCAACCGGCCGCTGTGCAAAAGATGATTGCCTCGCTCCAGCCTCTCGCTACTCAAATAGCTGGTGGTGCAACGCTGAACCCCGCTTTGATCGACAATGTAGCTAATCAATACCAGAGCGATCTTATGCAGGTTGCCCAGACGCAGATTGCAAATATGGACATGTTCAAGAATGTGTCGCAGAACGCTACCCAAAACGGCTTCCTGCCTGCGGGAGCATGGTATATGCAACTGTCTTTTTACCAGGACTTTATCAACCGTAGCGTGTCGGACATTCCTACTGCAACTGGTCCTACAGGGATGGTGACGGGCATTGCTCAAGATCAGTGGGAGAAGGCTATGGCTCCTCTCCAGAAGACTTTTGAGAAGGCAAGCCAGACGATAACCCTTGGTATCGACAGTCAGCCGGGGGGAGCTAACGAAAGCTGGTGGTCAACTATCAAAACTACGGTCATGAAAGGCGACATGACTGTGATTTTCAATAAGGTGTTTTCCTCTGTCACTCAGTTCAAAACGATAGATGGCGAAAACGCACTTATGAGTATTTCGAGGGTTGGTCATTGGACATTGGCGGCCGGCGTAGGCGCTTTCATGTCTGTCCTCGGTCTCATGGTCACTATTGGCAATGCGAACGGCATCGGCGCGGCTCTCATGGTAATTACCGGCATAGTTGTTTTGCCCCTGCTCGCTACAGGCATTGTGCTTACCTATGTCTTGCCCTTCATGCCCTTCCTGATATGGGTTGGTTGCATTATCGGCTGGTGCGTCCTTGTAGTTGAGGCTGTGATTGCCGCTCCTCTCTGGTGCCTCATGCACTTGACACCCGGCGGCGACGAATTATTAGGATCAGGTGCTGCCGGATACCGGCTTGTGTTGTCGTTGCTCCTGAGACCAGTGCTGCTGATTTTCGGGCTGATTTTTGCCCTGACTATCACACAGCTTGGAGGTGATGTTCTCAATCGTCTGTTTGCTGGTGCGTTCCTGCTCTCACAAACCGACTCGGGATTTCTCGTCAAGGTTTTCGGTGGAATGATAATGGCGCCTATCATGTATGTAGCCATGATGTATACATTCGCCAAGAAGGCTTTTGAAGGCATACCCAAGCTCGGGGACAATATCGAGAACTGGCTCGGCAATGGTGGTCCTAAGCTCGGTCCTGACGCCTCAGAAATGGGTGGAGAGCATACCCGCAACCAGACTGCTGTGGCCGGTGTAGCTCACCTTGGAGGTCGAGCTTCAGACTCCGTAATCGCGGGTGCTGGTAAGAGTGGTGGCAGGGGCATGAACTCTTTCGGTTCGAACTTCACCCCAGACAAGCAACAGAAGATGACGGCTCAAATGGGGGCTGTGAAAGAGAGTGCTCTTAAACAGGCCGGTCCTGGAGCCTCGCCAGAAGACAAGAACATGGTTCAGATCAAAACTGAAACCAGAATGAACCATGCTATCAAGTCGCTCGGTGGCTCGGATACTCCTGAAGCAGAAAGCTTCATGAACAGTCTGAATTCTAATATTGAGAAAGATCCTAATCAGCCGGTGGAGAATCACATTACGTCGGCCTTCAATCGTGAATTGAATCGCAAATTTGGTCTGGAAACGGGTGGAAACCTCAAGGAAATTTCAGGAGGAAGCTATAGCGGTCAGGATTTTGAGAATTCCCTTGCTTCGTATAATCAGGCTTGGAAGAAACTCGATGACTCAGGCATGAAACCAGAAGATGCCAAGAAGAAAATCGAAGCGATTAATGTTCTCGCTAAGGGTAATTACAAAAACGACAAAGAGTCAGTCTATAATTCAGGCACGAAAAAGTTGAGTGAATACTTGAATAAAGAGTTCGATAAAATCGAAGTGAAATAAGAAGATGCCCCTCGGTTGAGGGGCATCTTCATCGTATTTAAGAATCGTCGTTCAATAGCATTCTTACTGTTTGGCGAAGTTCTGAGATTGCATCAATCTGTTCGCGGCTCAAGTCAAGATCGGCTAGTTGCTCGGGAGTCGCAAGGTGCCCAGTCGTCCGTTCGATACGTCTTATCAGCTTACTTTTTAATCGGGGACCTCTCCGGCCGATGAACTGATCGATAGGTTGGCCGGTCTTCCATGCATTCAATACTTTTTGCACGGGTTCAGGAGGAGTTTTTGGACCTCTGGGCCATATAACTTCTTGTCCGGCGATAATAAATGGCTTGTCTCCTCGTTTCATAAATCCTTCTATCAGTAGTCAGTGGAAGGTTCGCAGCAAGCTCCTCGTGCTGGCCGTAGCTTTTTCATTGGACTTAAGAATTGTCCTTCAGTGGTGTTCCTGCTGCTTGCTGTTGGTGTCTAATGGCAATATCTATCTCTTCGCGGGTCAACCCAAGATCTACCAGTTGCTCACGACTTGCAGGTTGTGGTCCTCGTTCCATAAAGTCCTCTTATTTGTAGTCAGTGGGTAGGTTCGCTGCAATGCGCTCAATCTGTAGCTCCTCATGCTGGTCGTAGAGCCTGAGCCAGAGGGAAGCCATGCTATTTACGAAGATGAAAATCTGCTCGTCAAGCTCTTTCATTGTGAAATCTGGTGATACTCGATATGCCTGCCCAATCTCGTCTTTGAGGGGAAGCTTGGCCCATGCACTCTTATTGTCATGGATGGCGGATTCCACCTTATAGCCGAATGTGAGCAAGCCGTCTGGCTCCAGTTCAAACCCGATGTCATACCAGAGCATGTTGAGACCATGGAGCCACATAGCGAACTTTACGGCTTTCCTGTCGGCTTCAATAGTCTCTTCTTCAGTCCATGCGAGAGAGAAGGCTTGGCGGATTTCTCCTGTGGTAAGAAAGCATTTGCCAGTCGAGACTAACTGGTCACGGATCTTCATGTGCAGGGGAGTCAGGGCTACTTTAAAATTTCCCCGTTTAATCAGGTTGCCTTCGTCGTCAAACGAAAAGTAGGTGTTCAGTAGTTCGGGTCTGTTCTTCATTTTGAGTATGTGATTAGGTAGAGTAAGTCTATTTTCTATGGACGTAAAAAAAGCCCCCAGACATCGGGGGCTTGAATACTGCCTGAAGGATTATGCTGCCTTGGCTTTCGACTTGGCGGCTGCTGCAACTGCCTTGGCGATCTTCTCAGCCTTCGAATCAATATCGGCGCGGGTGTAGCCCAAGTCTTCAAGTTGCGCTTTGGTAGCCTTCTTCTCCGCGTTCTTCTCGATACGAACAATCAGGGCCAGGCGCTTTTCCTTATCGTCCGAAACAATAAACTCGTTGATCGGCTTGCCCGACTTCCAGAGGTCAAGAATTTCTTGAACATCGGCCGGCGGCGTCGATGCCGCTGCTGCCCACGCAATTTCTTTACCGTCCTTCTTGAACGGTGCAGCTTGGGGGCCGCGCTTGTTCTTGACTTTTCCGCCAGCGATAGTGCCGGTGTTGCCTTCTTCGCCTTCTGCGACGGGTGCAGCCACGAGACCAAGGTCGGTGCCAGTGATTTTGTAGGCACGGATGATTTCCTTCACCACTGAAACGGCCTTTTCCTTCTTGTTTGCAAAAAACAAGTCGTAACCGAAATCTGCGATGCTGATACTAAATTCTTCGATAGCGGTCTTGATGGTGTTGACCGTCGCGCTCTTGGTATCGTTGAGAAGTTGCTCGTATTCCTTTTGAGCCTGCTCAGCGGCCTTGCGCTTTGCTGCCAGTTCTTCCATCGGGTTCTTGGTCTCTTGCTCAATCGGGGTTTTGGTCGTAACCATGGTTTAGTCCTAAGTGTGTTCTACGATGTGGTTAATGAAGCTCACTGAGTCTGTCTCAACAAGCTTCTTTCTTGCCTGCCTGTTGATGTGTTCACTTTATATCTGGCAACTATCAGCGTCAACAACTTCATCATCATTATTTGAAGAATCTTATGCTTTGTATGCTCATAGATAGCAACCCTTGATCAGGAAGCATGAAGTGAATGAAAGTAGAGTGGTAGCTTGCAACTTACCACTCCCGAAAACTCTCACCTTTCCAGCATGCTTTGACTAACTTTTAATCAATCGTGTTAGTGGTTACTAACATTAAACGACAGATATCGCCGGGAAAAGCAAGGTCAAAAGCTTCCCCTTGGGAAACCTTCTCCTGGCCGGAAAGGCAGAAAGAACCTGTGAATAAACAAGAGCATGCAAGAATCTTTGGCGGATAGATAAGCTCTACTGCTGGCGAAGTCTATGCCGTCAGGCATGCAAAACCGTCTTGCTTGCGGCTAGCAGAACTTCCCGAAGGGTGGGGTTCCGAGAGGCCGTGACAGGCTCCAGCAATCGTCCTGAACGCTTTCCCTTGGAGGTGGGTCTGGTTTGCGTCTACACTGTATATCCATACAGTAGTAGCAGAAATCATGAATTCGCCCGTCCCCCTTACCGAAAGCGCCTTGCCCGTCGAACTTATCGAGGTGCTGTGCCGCGTCCCGGCTGGCTTCCCAAGTCCCGCCCAAGATCACACTCAAAAGAGGATTGACCTCAACGAAATCCTGATACTGAACCCCATATCCACCTTCCTTTTTCAGGTGGAGGGCGACAGCATGATTGACGCGAAAATTTTTGACGGGGACCGGCTGATTGTTGATAGGTCAGTCGAAGCTAGTCATGGTCGAATCGTCCTCGCATGCGTAGATGATGAATTCACGGTGAAGACTCTCTACAAACGCGGGAAGGTAGTCCGGCTTTTGCCAGCAAACCCCAAGTATCAGCCCCTAACCTTTACTGAAGGTCAGGAAGTCACGGTATGGGGTGTTGTGACCTGGAACCTCAGGCAAGTCCTCCATGCTGCCAAAGGAAAGCTCAGGGGCAGGGCATGAGGAAGTTCGCCCTTGTGGACGGCAACAATTTTTATGTCTCATGTGAGCGTTGCTTTCGGCCGTCCCTGCTTAATAAACCCGTTGTCGTGTTATCGAATAATGATGGGTGTGCCGTCGCTCGAAGTCAGGAAGCAAAAGATATCGGCATAAAAATGGGCCAGCCGTGGTTTCAGATAAAAGAGTTTGCTCGCTCCCATGGTCTCATTGCTCTCAGTAGCAACTATGCTCTCTACGCGGACATGAGCGACAGAATGATGACTGTGATTGGGCAGTATTCGCCCGTGCAGGAAATCTACAGCATTGACGAATCGTTTCTAGATCTCACTGGTTTTCGTTGCAATCTCACTGAGTACGGCATTGAAATAAGAAGCCGTGTCTTGCAATGGACTGGAATTCCGACTTGCGTCGGCATAGGTGCCTCAAAAACGCTGGCAAAGTTTGCGAATCATGTTGCCAAGAAAAACATTGGCCGTCCGTGGGCTGGCGTCTGCGATTTCACTGCATTGAGCGAGCAAGAGCAAGACTCGATCATGGCGAGTGTGGCTGTGGGAGAGGTTTGGGGCGTTGGCAGAAAGATAGCTGCCAGGCTGGAGCCCATGGGAATTACTACGGCGTTGCAATTGAAAAGGGCAAGCCAGAGCCTCATACGAAAAGCGTTCTCAGTCGTGCTGGAGCGGACAGTGCTCGAATTGAACGGCGTTGCCTGCTATGACTTCGAGGCAACAAGTCAGCCTCAGAAGCAAATTGTCTGTTCTCGAAGCTTCGGGCATGTCATCTATGCACTCGAAGACCTGGCTCAGGCTGTGACTGAATTTGTGAGTCGAGCGGGGGAGAGATTGCGTCGGCAAGGTCTGAAGGCAAATAATATTCAGGTGTTCATTCAGACAAGCCCGTTCAGAAAGCAGGACAAGCAATATAGCCGTGCTGTGAATGTGCCTCTTGTGTCCCCAACTTCAGACACATTGAAGCTGCTCGATTCTGCCATGCTCGGCCTGAGGGCAATTTACAAGCATGGATTTCGGTATGCCAAGGCTGGCATCATGCTCCACGAGTTGCAGGCAGAAGGGCTGGAGCAAGTAGAACTCTTTGAGAACAATGCAAGTCAGCGCTCAAAACTCATGCTCGCTATGGACTCGGTCAATGAGAGATTCGGGCGGGGAACCCTGAAAGTTGGAAGTGTGGAAGGCCGGCAAGCTTGGCATATGACACAAGACAAGAAAACGCCTTGTTATACGACAGAGTGGTCAAGCCTTCCTGTAGCGAGATAGTTAGAGTTCTTACTCAACCTCGGTGATCATGAAAACCACTGATCCATAATCCGAAGAAAAATAGTCGGAAAGTTCTCCGGCGATTCTGGAAATGCTATTTTTGTCAAAGCTTTCTTTTTTCCGATTCGGGAATGTGAACTCGATTGTTTCCTCTTTTTCTGAAAATTTCAGCTTTGCACCTTCATGACCTTCATAAAGCCATTCAATTTTGTTCAGATTGTTCAGGGCTACTAGCAGGCTGCTTCCCTGAACAGCCCTAAGTTCCAGTCGCTTGTAGTGTGAGGCGATAGAAATTACGAATTTCGAAGTCATCGGCTTTCCTATTTTTAATTAAGGTTTAACCATTTCAACATAAATCTCGTGAACGTCTTCCATGGCGAGACCGGGCTTCAGGTCTACCTTCCGGTCAAGTAGCAACTGAATAACCTTCCTGTAGTCGTCTTCTTGGTCTTCAGAGATATCCCACTGTGCGATTGTTTCATAAAGATATTCTTTAGCGTTCTCGTCACCATGAATTCCGTTCCAATAATGGGGTAGATTCAGGTCAAGACTTAGAATTGTTGCTAACTCAACCTTGGACTTCCAGAATTCAAAATCCATGGGGGTGAAGCTGTCTAAAAGCGTAGAAAACACGGCAGGCATAACCCGTAGTTTGTCTAGCTTAAGACCTCTCGCCAAACCTGTGATAGCCAGTTCCTTGGTTTTCGTATCATCAGGAAAACCGAAGAGGCCATACATTGCACCAGTGAATATTCCAGTGGCAATCTCTGGGTCCGAACGCATGAGTTCTATTTCAAGGAAATCAAAAAACGAATCGACAATTTCGGGGTGGTTCTGCAAATATCTCAAATTAAAACAAATCAGAACGGAACATGCGAAATCCAAATCTCGGAAATGCTCAAGGTTTTTGTCGTCGACCAGTTTTCCCTCTCTTGCCATGTCAAGAAAGTTAAAGAAGAAATCGAAGCCGTAAGCAATAGAAGCATTGTCTAATTTTTTGTCAGTCATGTAGTTCTCGTGTTTTGCTAATGCTTGTTATGCAGGGAAATACTGATTAATGGTTGCCACAAGTTCTGGAGAAAGAGTAGCTATTTCGTCGCGTCGTTGCTGGCTGATCTGTATCGGGTAGGCGCTTGCCTTCGTGTAAAAATCAGCAATAACGGATTCTTCTTCCTTGGTAAAAGGGACAGGTAGCAAGTCTGCAATAGTGAAGCTTTGGGTAGCAATGTCCAGCTTGCCAATACTTGAAAAATAATCCAATGCCCACAAAGCCTGTGGAATGAAATATGTCTCAAGCCCATCTTCTACAGATTTAGCTGCGCTCTGAAGGCTAATCAAAAGCTGGTCTGCCACTGTCTCATGCTGAGGAATGGTCTTGATAATGTTCAGGGTATCAATCAAGCTTTCATCACGATAGCAATTGGCGGCGTAGAGAACAATCGCCCTAACTGTTTCTCTCAGAGCTTTCGGGTATTCTTTCGTGCCAAAGTAGCTGGAAAGTCGAGAGCAAACATCCTTGAGTTGCTGGCGATTTGCGATGCTATTCAGGAAGACTTCACGGATAGCTCGGAATTTGCATTCCGTCGTTTCGGAAGCGATGGCTTCCTCGATCATGTCTTCGCTCCAGCCTGCTTCTTTCCACCAAGTATTTTCATCCATAACAACTGCCATGGAATGTTTGACATGAGCCTCTGATTCTGGGGTGTAGTAAAACTGAAAAATTCCCAGCTTGTCAAAGTCAAGCTTCTCGCCTTGGTATTGATACTCCTCACCTACATCATGACCGTGAAAATGTCGTGCAAAATGTTGGTCAATCATGGCTATTTTGCTTCTTTCACAAATTCAACGAAAACATCGCTTCTCTTGGCCGTAATAGCTGGCTTGAGATCAACACTTTGTAAAAATGACTTTGCTATTTCTTCGATTTTATCTTTGTACATAGTATTTTCTCAGAGTTTTCCGCCGTCCTTCTTCTCGGCCGGAGTTACGTGTTTTATTGGCAGGTTGCCAGATAGCTTCTCGTATATGTTCCGACTATCCATATATCGAAGAAAAAGACTCGTGCCGTGGCCTTCTTCATCATCGATAATTTTCGCGTACTCTTGAGCCGTCCTACCGTCCCGGTTAGGAATGTCAAAACGAATTCCCAAATCAATCGCTTCTGACAAAAACTCGTTGTATCCTTCATGAGAAATAATCCGATCCATGACTCCATGAGAAACAATCAAGTGACCGATACCATAGGTGACGGGCAAAGTATTTTCGCGCGTTGCTATCTTTGATTGACCGATAGTATTCAGGTCATAGTCATATTTTTTGAATTCGGCAAAGATCTGAATCAGTTTCTTATAGTCGCCTTCCTTGTATCCCCATTCTTGGTGAAAATGAACAAAAGAAGGGAGGTCGAACTGTTTGAGCCTGTCTCCCTCTATCTGCCCGATAACTCGCAGATAGGTGTCGGTATCAAGCCAAAGAAGAGTGACCAGACTGGAGAAAGTGAGTTGTGTCTTATCGCTCATGACTTCACGGCTGAAATTTCTACAGAAAAATCACTTTCATAGTGATTTACCTTCCAGTCGTCAGGCTCGTCAGCAATCTTGATACTTTCGAAGAAGGGAACCTGCTCCTTGCCGTAGATCATGAAAACAGACACAAGAGAGCGGTTTAGAACCTTGCCTTGGCGGGTATTGTTCACCGTCCGGTCTTCAATGTATTGCTTCACGTCTGAAATGCGATACCGGACCGATTTCTTTTCTTTCTTGAAAGCTGGACCCGCGTCTGTCTTCCTCCAGTAACGGATAGTCTCAACCGACTCATCCAGAACCTCGGCCAGCTTGTTCTCGTCAATCATTTGCAAGTCAGCAAGCTCATGAGACTTCATGGCTTCCAGAATCGCCATGATATGCGCGGCCGTGATTGGGGTATCTGGCGGGAGCTTTTTCAGTTCCTGGAAAAATTCTTGCGGTGTCATTGTTCGGTCAGGCAAGTTGGTCTGAAGCGATGATGCCACTCTACCCAAGCATTGTGAACTGAAAGGCGGGTGCTCAATCCGGCGAAGAGAAGTCGAGACCTCCAGCAATTTGAAACAAGGCATGCGTGGGGATTCTTCGCTCCTGAAGAGCGAGCATGTTTCTAAAGTTGGAGTGGGTGAAACCAGGCAAC
>Ga0153932_1000135_pt1 | contig 36033 bp, 45 predicted proteins | sample TSNJ016MetaG_FD_102273 | JGI IMG/M metagenome (GOLD analysis project Ga0153932, IMG submission 102273) | Attine ant fungus gardens microbial communities from New Jersey, USA - TSNJ016 MetaG | ecosystem: Host-associated > Fungi > Mycelium > Unclassified | place: USA: New Jersey, Wharton State...
CGCTCAGCACCAGCTTGCCTTTGGGCCGTCCGCTCATCGTTGCCTCCTCGTATCAAGTGCCACACAGAACACTTTAGTACACGATCGGCATCATTCAATGAATTTTCAACTCGGAACACTAGGCGCAGTCGACGAATTTAACCGCCGCCCCCGCCACCAGGTTCCTCGCCTTCCGACTCAGGACCACTTGGCTCAGCACCTTCGGGCTCAGAGACGCCCGTCCCCGCGTCACTAGGGTCTGTTTCATCGGATTCAGCCCCACTGGCGTCAGTGTCAGCAATCTCAGTGTTACTATAATCCGCACCGCCGGCGGGATCATCCGCTCGTTCATAGCTCGCCATTACTTCGGCCAGAGTATAATTCGAGCCGATTTCCGCCGAAGGACCGTTATCAATTCGATCGCCCGTCGCGGAATCAATTGTATAGACGTAGAAGTTACTGTCATCGTCGACTTCAATTACCGTAGTGGTTCCATCAGAATGCTGGATTTCATGCGTGTCGGGCACGGCGCCCTCCATTCCATTTATTCAATTCGTTTCGCCAAACCTGCCGGCTACGTTGCCTTGCGTCGCTGGTCTTTAAGGCTGCTGTACCTAGTGCTAATGCTTATCGCGTCCTATTCGCCAATACGGCGTATCTGCATTCGTCTGTCAAAGATAGACAACTGCGCCCGCGGCGCGTTGCAAAGTTTATTTTTATGAGGCCTATCGCACGCAACAGGGAATTAAATTCGCCCTTGACCCGAGTCCTTCCAATAGTGGGACGCTCGGTGATCGAACGTGGGCGCCCGTGCATCACACAGCGAACATCAGGACGCAATCTGCGCCGCGGGCAGCCGGACAAGCTACCCTGATCGGGTGCCTGCGACGTCGAGATTGCCACAAAGAACTTGAAAAGCATGTCAATCGCAAATGACTGAATAGCTGGATCAAGAGAAACTATTCACCGCTGGACGAGATCTGTCGAGATTCGCGATCGATGCTCTTGGCGCGAAATGGGAGCTAGAACTCGCGAATGCCAGCCTTTGTCGATGCTTCCGAACGGCTTAATCATGCGTATATCGCGACCGATGATTTTTTGCGAACATTCGTGTCGTATCTGCCGCTGAGACTGATGGGTTCCTCAGCGGCGTTCAGTTCCCCAGTCGGACAAGGCAAACAAGCCATGATTGCTGGATCATATTCAGGTGTTTCACATGACACCAACAACACGGATGTCAACCGTTCCGGCCAGGTCTGGCCGAACTTCGCCTCCTGCGGATGAGCTCGAACCGTATGAAGCGGATCGGCCAGGATTATTTGAGTTCTTTAAGCGTCATTCGCGAGATTCAAAGCCCTTCTGTATCCGAATGGCAGGCGAGCATCCGCCGACCTACACTAATGGGCGAAGGGCCGCTATACCTTGGAAGCGACCATTGCTCTCGCGATGGCCCGAATGACGGCAAGGGGTCGGCTTCGGCCGACCGCATCGGGCAAAGGCCGGCCATCTTCGGACGTTTGATCTCTCCTCTACACGGACGTTCGAACGTCTCCTCCGAACAGATAGCGGACCTCAGCGCGGGAATGTAAGTAGAATAATCTCTGCAGTTATCAACCGAGAGAGTGCTGTCCATGAGATCGCCATATGCCCGTATCACTGAGGAATCCGCGTCGTTTTGAGGCGAATCAGAGATAGCATTACGGAATCGCGTCCACGACTCATTCGCTGCACCAACAAGCGACCGTCCATTGGTCATTGAGACCTTCGAAGCATCGAGGTCACCATTTCCGAACTGACGGTCACATGCATCGAAGGCCGCGCGAGCGCGCACTAGAGACGAATACGCCGATGTGGGCGCATCGGCGGTTGTCATGTCGGCTTCCGCAAGGGTTACCGATCGATTGCTTGTCGAGAGCGCTAGCATGCAGCCGGCACCAACAATCACCAGCATGCCGATTAGCACACCCACAACGAACAACAAGCTTGTTCTAATGGAAATATTGGTGAACATGGCACTACCCCGTCTTGTTTTTGAATCGAGTCGCTGATGCTAGGGCCCGTCCTCTTACATCATCGCAATCGGCTCTATTTCCTTCATGCCTTTACGGATCAAGTCGGCGAGCCGGTCAATATCTTGGAGACTGTTAAACATTCCGAACGAGACGCGAATCCCCCCGCGCTCCGGCGACACGCAAACCAGGTTGCGAGAAAAGTAGACGGACCACTTCTCCACCGGCAGCGCAAGAACGTAAATGTGGGAGCGTTTGCCATGTTCGCGCGGACCGATCAGATTGATACCCAGTTCGTCGAGGTGTTGAATCAGGCGGTCACCCAATGTGAGCACGTGCTTCTGGATTTCTGGTACTCCGACGCTCTCGATCAGGTCGATCGCAGCAGATAGGGCATGTAGGTCCGGAAGGTTGACGTTGCCGAATTCGAAGCGACCTGCGTCCTTGCGCGGCTCCAAGTCGTCAGGACGTGCAATGTAGTCCGCCGGCGGTCGGGCCATGCTTGACATTGCGAGGTACGCTGGTTGTAGCTCCTCGAGTCCATCCTGAACATAGAGAATGCCTAGGCCTTGCGGCACCAAAAGCCCCTTGTGCGTACCGGCTGCCAGAACAGAAATGCCTAGAGCCTTCACGTCAACCGGCACCACACCAACGGACTGCATCGCGTCAACCACAAGGTAGATACCACGTTCCCTGCATAGCTCTCCGATGCTGGCGAGGTCGTGTACCTGACCCGCATGGAAGGTTACGTGCGAAAGCGTGATGACCTTTGTCCGGGCGTCGATGTAGGGGGCGAACGTCTCTGCCGTAGCGACTTCACTATCCGCAAGTTTCGCGAAGCGAACTTCAACGCCTTTGCGCCTCAGATTGAGCCACGCATAAGCGTTGTTTGGGTGATCACCCTCAATAAGCAAGACATTGTCCCCCGGCTGGAGCGGTACAGCGTTTGCCGCGATATTCAGACCTTCGGACGTATTCTTCGTAAAAGCGATTTCGTTCGGTGACGCGTTCAGAAATTTCGCAACGCGTTTGCGGGTTCCTTCCGCACGACGCAACCACAGTGGTTTTGGTCCGGCCATCTCGTGACCTTCCGAGAGGAACTCTTCAAGAGCTATGCGAACACTGGTCGCCAGTGGTGTCTGATGCGCCGAGTCGAGATAGAGCACCCGTTTCATAACAGGAAATTGCCCGCGCACGGTAGAGGGTTTTTCGGTTGCAATCATCATCGGGTCTCAATGTGTTAATTTTCGTCTTACCAGCGGTTCGGCTGCGGCGCACCGCGCCGATCGAATGGTGCGAACTATCTCCACCACGCCGACGGAATTACTTATAGCGCGGGCGGCCCTTGCATCTAGGCATGCGCCAGGACCTGACCCAGGAACTCCCGCACCCGCGGATGCGCCGCTTCGCTGAAGAACTCATCCGAGGATGCGTCAACCAGGATGCGTCCTCCGTCGATGAAAACGATCCGGTCGGCAACTCGCCGCGCGAATGACATCTCATGCGTGACACAAAGCATGGTCATGCCTTCCGTTGCCAGGGCAACCATCGTGTCGAGGACCTCCTTGACCATCTCCGGGTCTAGGGCCGATGTCGGCTCGTCAAACAACATGACGGTTGGGTTCATACACAGGGCGCGCGCGATGGCAACACGTTGCTGCTGTCCGCCTGACAACTGAGGAGGATATTTGTCCGCTTGGTTATCAACCCGTACTTTGGTGAGTAGTTTCATCGCAGTGGCGCGTGCCTCTTCGCGATCAGCTCCGTTCACTTTCAAGGGGGCGAGCATGCAATTCTTGAGCACTGTGTAGTGCGGAAAGAGATTGAAGCTCTGGAATACCATGCCAACCTGTCGACGGATGTCGGTGGGTTTTGTGTACCGGACGCCTGTGTGCTTATCCCTAACAACGACTTCACCGCCGTCAATATCTTCCAGTCCGTTGATGCAGCGGATAAGCGTCGATTTGCCGGAACCCGAGGGGCCGCAAATGACCACCTTCTGTCCAGCATATATTTTCAGGTCCACACCATTCAGCACGGTGTGTGGTCCGAAGCGTTTGGTCAGTGATACCAGTTCGACGACGGGAGTCTCGTTCGGGTTCATGTCTATTACCAGCCTAGATGTGATGGGTGAGATGCCTAGCTTGCGGCCGTGACGGCGATCGGCGTCGGTGCGCGGACGTCGCTTTTCGCCTGACGACGTTGTCTCAGGTAGTCGGCCAGTTCGGCGAATGCGGAGCAGACGATGAAGTAGACAACTGCGGCGAAGGTGTAAAACTCGACCAGTTTCCCGTCCCGTTGTGCAATCTTTGAAGCGGCGCCCACAAAGTCGGTCAGCGACAGCACGTATACGAGGGACGTGTCTTGAAAAAGAATAATGGCCTGGGTCACCATGATCGGCACTACTGCCTTTAGTGCCTGCGGGACAATGACTAGAGAGTACGCGTGCCATGTCGAGAGTCCCAGTGCTTTGGCGCCTTCATATTGACCTCTCGGCACCGAGAGGAGCCCGGAGCGGATGATTTCGCAGAAGTATGCAGCTTCGAAAAGGGTGTATGTCACGAAGGCTGTCAACTGGGGACTTACAGAAACAGAAAGCCCTTCGGGAGAAAATTTGCGAAGAACAAGGGGCACGAGGAAGAAAAACCAGAACAGCACCATGATGAGCGGGATGGAACGCATCACGGTGACGTACGTCCAAACAATCCGGTCGAGAACAGGTACGCGGATGTGTCGGATCACGGCCAGCAGAATCCCTATCACCAAGCCACCGACGAAGGCGAAAGCTGTCAGCTTGAGTGTAAACAGCATCCCCTCGCCAAGATAGGGGAGCGCGCGCTCGATAGCGCCAAAGTCGTATGGAATCATGCTTGCCTCTGCGCCTTGCCAACTGCAGCAACCTTGGTTGCGGACAATCGTCGGGTTATCAACTCAGCAACCCCATAAATGAAAATTGAGAGTGCGAAGTAAGCAAACGTGACGACGCTAAACGACTCGAACGTGCGGAACGTGAATTCGTTCATCTGTTGCGCCTGCGCCGTCAACTCGAGCAGGCCAATCGTCATCGCCACGGATGTGTTCTTGAGCAACGCCAGCGCCTCACTTGTCAAAGATGGGGCCATTGTTCTCAACGCTTGTGGTACGAGAACGCATCCATATGTATTGAAGCTCGATAGCCCGAGCGCGTGGGCCGCTTCGCGCTGTCCCTGGGGAAGTGACCCAACTCCGGCGCGCACCTGTTCGGCAACGCGAGCGCCGGTGTACAAGCCAACGGCAAAGAGTGCTGGGACAAAACTGGCCCATGGTGGCGGCATTTGCTTGATGGCTGTTCCCGCGGCGGTGGGAAGTAGTTCAGGGAACACGAAATACCAGAGGAACGCCTGGAGCAACAGCGGGATGTTTCTGAAAATCTGAACGTATGTACGGCTCACCAAGCGGTACGTCATGCTCGTTGACGCACGCCCGCAACCGATGACGATTCCAAAGACGGACGCGATCGCGGCGGCACCAAGCCATAGCAGCACTGTCCAACCTAGACCAGAGAGTAGCCAGTCGATATACCGGCCTCCGTCGATCGTTGTTTCAAAGAGGAGTTGCATGGTGTGATACCCGTGGAGGGCAGCGATGCTGCCCTTGTCAGCGAATTACGCAGGGACCTTGTCGCTTGGAGCCTTGACGCGTTCCTTGAGGTCGTTGCTCATCGGGAAGTCGAGCTTGATGCCGCGGGGGGGAATCGGATCTTCGAACCATTTCTTATAAATCTGGGCGAACTCGCCTGATGCCATCAGCGATATCAGGGTGTCGTCCACGACCTTTTTGAATGCCGGATCGTCCTTGGCGAACATCAGGCCGTAATAGAGCGAGTTGTATGATTCCGGCAGAAACGTGAAAGCGGCCGGCGTTTTCGCGTCCGCCTTCTTCGCGGCCAGCAGGATGTCGTCTTCGATGAAAGCTGCAGCGCGCCCGTTTTCGAGCGTGAGCATCGATTCCCCATGGTCGTGCGCGGGAATGAACTTCAGATCGAGGTTGTTTTTCTCACTGATTTCCTTTGCGAAACCTAGTGCGTTGGAGCCCTGCGTGTAGACAACCGTCTTGCCCTTCAGATCAGCCGCGGTCTTGATGCCGGAATCTGTCTTCACCATCCAACGAGTATGACTAACGAACGTAGCGTCGGAAAAGCCAACCTGTTTCTGGCGGTCGAGACTGTTTGCAGTGCTCGCGCATTCGATGTCGACGTTGCCGTTGTTTACCAGGGCAATGCGGTTCGCGGAAGTCACTGCCACATTGGTGACTTTCAGCGTGGGCATGGTCTGCTTCAGTTTATCTACGATCTTGTGGCATAGGTCGACAGAGAACCCGACGTAGTTCTGGCTCTGGTCCAGATAGGAGAACGGCACTGACGCGTCACGCACGCCGAGGCGAATCTCCCCGGTGCTCTTGATCTTGGCGAGTGTGTCCGCCGCGTAGGCATGGTTTGAGAGCTTGGCGCTTGCTACCACGAGAAGAATCGCTGGAACGAAAAGTCTGCACAACATTTTCCGAACTCCTGTTTATCACTTGTTCGCTGGCAGCGAGGTCTCCCGGCGCCGGCAACCGTAGGTAGGTATTGACGCACCGGATAACTGGGCGCATGAAAACTGTAGGTACTCAAAATAAATAAAAAAAGACGACCTTTTCTTTCCAAATAAGAAGGAATTTCTTTCCATTTGCGATCTCCCCCGAGGCGAGGTCAGGTCGTTCTAGATTCGATCGATTAAGGTGTGGGGGCGGGCCTCACATGGCCGGGGGCTGGTGACACCTGTTCGTGTCGAGTGCACACAGAAGTACCCGCGCGACGAGGGGCGACGATACGAGCTAAGCAGCACCAGCGCGTCGCCGTTGTCGGAAAGCCGCAATAAGCGACGCCGTGCGGCGATTATTACCCCAGCGCACCACGATATCGGCGACGCCTCTCTTGCGCAGCAAGCAAGAGCAGGGGAAACGACGCCGAGTCAGATAGCGCTAGATAGGAGCATGTCGAGCTTCCTGTTCGACGGGCTGTTGCGCGCGGGTCAGTGCTATCCCCGGGTTAAGACTCGACGCGGGCTACGGCGTCCCGCGACACAGGATTCTGTGCAAAACAAGAGATATAAACAGGCAGCGCTGGTTCTCGCCCCGAGTATTCGAGATCGGCCTCCGAGAAGACAAGGTTTCGAACGCGGCCTACTCGTAGCAGCTCTTTAATATGGGGATCGGCGGGCTATTGACAGATGTATGTCCACACGGGAGCGGGCGGTGTCGCTTCCAGTCAGGCTGCGGGTTCAGCAGCCAGCGTAAGCGCGTCTAGCACTGCTGCGACGGCTGGCCGCTTGGCCGTGCCGCGTGGCAAAGCAATAAACACTCTTCGGTTCAGCACCGGATCGATTGGTAGTACGGAGAAGCCTGGGTCCTTTTCAGCCTGCCGCAGTGCGAGTCGCGGTAACACCGCCACCGCACAACCGGTTCGCACCATCTCCAGCGTTACGGCGGTGTTACGACTGCTGGTGGTCACTTTGGGCGTAAATCCACCCGCATAGCATGCATTTAGGAGGAAGGTGTGATACGTCGCCGCGGATTGATTTAGGGCCCATCGTTCGTGGGCCAGGTCGGACAGTTGGATCGACTTGCGCCCTGCAAGCTTGTGACTGGCTGATACCACGGCATCGAAATGGTCAACGCACAGTGGATGAAATTCAAGAGCGCTTGCAAGTGCCTCGGCGTTCACGAGGTCGTCGACGATAGCGATATCCGTCTGCTTCGCGGCTGCCGCTCGAAGGCCTTCCGAGGGCTCGAGCTCAGTGAATATCACGTTGAGTTGCGGGTGTTGCTCCAGCAGACGGCTGATGGCGAGCGGCACCACGCTGCTGGCAAGCGAACCAAAGGCCGACATTCGCACTTCGCCGCTCACTTCGACGTTGGCTGCAGCGACTTCCGATTCGATGTCTGCGACCATTTCAAAGAGACCCGTCGCCCTCGCCACGAGGCGTCGTCCTGCCGGCGTGAGTTGTACTCCGCGGCCAGATCTTTCAATGAGAATCGTCTCGAGGTCATCTTCCAGTTGCGCAAGCTGCTGAGACACCGCTGGGCGAGTGAGGTGGATTGCTTCGGCAACCGCGGAGATTGTCCCAAGCACTGATAGCTCATGCAACAGGTGAAGCCGGCTGAGGTTGAGCATTGCGAGCTCCAGATGATGAGATGGAGAAATGGTAAGCGAAACTTACCTATAGGGTCAAAAAGTGTCGTCTTTTTTTTCTAAAATTGTCTTCCTATAGTCACACCACCGGCACGCAACTCTCGTCCAGCCAATCGAAAACCCTAGTGGCCACCGACTTGCGAGATTGCGCGATGCCCGGCTCGTCTAATCGAATTCCGTTGGAGGGAAGTACAAATGAAGATCGCATTTATCGGTGTGGGACGCATGGGTGGCCGAATGGCTGCCCGCCTGGTCGCAGCGGGTCATGAGGTGCGCGTGTTTGACCCTAGCCAGGCAGCAGTTGACGCACTCGCATCGATGGGGGCAATCGCCTCCAGCAGCCCGGCTGATGCGGCGCAAGATGCGGAGCGAATCTTGCTTAGCCTTCCGCATCCCAAGGCGCTCCGCGAAGCGGTGACTGGTGAAAACGGCGTCCTCAAGACGGCAGCGGAAGGTGCAATCATTGTCGACTTCAGCACGGTCGATCCCGCGACCACAAAGGAAATCGCCGCCGCTGCGAGCGCCCAGAAAGTTGGCTTCGTGGACTCGCCGGTGAGCGGTGGTGTCGCGGGAGCCGAAAACGGCAAGCTGGTTTTGATGGTCGGCGGTTCGGAAGAACTCGTCGAAAAGCTCAAACCCGTTTTCGACATCTTGGCAGGTCGCGTCGTGCACTGCGGCGACACAGGAGCGGGCCAACTGACGAAACTCAGCCACAACCTGTTGACGGCCATCAACACGGTCGCGCTCGGCGAAGTGCTCACTGCCAGCGTCAAGGCTGGTGCCAGGTTAGACATCCTGTGCGACGTGCTGACCGCAGGCCTCGCCGGCAGCAAGATGCTCGACTACCTGCCGAAGACACTGTTCACGCAGGAGCGTCCTGCCAACTTTGCAATCGACCTGATGCACAAAGACATCAAGTTGTGTCTCGATGAGTTCTCAAACCTTCCGATGCCACTTGGCCAGCTTGTGCTGCAGACCTACAACGCGGCTCGTGCAAAAGGCCTCGGTGGCAAAGACTCGACCAGCGTAAACGAAATCTACGAAGAACTGCTCGGCGTCCGTCTTAGCCTGCCTGTGGCCCAGTAAGACAATTGACCTATTGAGGAACTAGTGTGAATTCCATTACCGACAATATCGCAGGCGAGATCGTCATTCCCAAGGCTGGCATTACCGGGCTCTTAATTAACAACGAATGGCGCACCCCTGCAAAGGGCAAGACCCTTGACGTAGAGAACCCGTCGCGCCGCAAGAAAATTGTCACGATCGGCGCAAGCGACGAGGAGGATGTCAAGGCCGCCGTCGCTGCGGCAAGCGCGGCGTTCCCGAAGTGGCGTCGGCTTGCCTCACGTGCACGTGGTGCGCTGTTGATTGAACTTGGCAACCGTGTCACTGCGAATGCCGAGGAAATCGCTCGAGTTCTTGCCGCTGAAAGCGGTAACGCATTGCGAACCCAGAGCCGTCCGGAAGTTCTGGGCGCTGCCGAAGTGCTTCGCTACTACGGCGGCGTTATCGCTGAACAGAAGGGCGAAACCCTTCCGCTGGGTCCGGGCCTGTTTAGCTATACGACACGAGAGCCGCTCGGCGTCGTCGGCGCAATCATTCCATGGAATTCCCCGGTTGTTCTCGCCGCGGTGAAAATCGGCATGGCACTGGGTACCGGCAACACTCTCGTACTGAAACCGGCCGAGGACGCACCGCTGGCGGTGATCAAAATCGCCGAACTCGCTACCGGCCTGTTCCCGGCCGGGGTGTTTAATGTTGTGACTGGGACCGGCATCGACGCGGGTGCACCTCTGGCGGCGCACCCGCACGTCGCCAAAGTGTCATTTACTGGCTCGCTCGAAGTCGGCAAGCTCGTAGGCCACGCTGTAGCTGATCGCATCGGGCACGCGACACTGGAACTGGGCGGAAAGAGCCCCTGCATAGTCTATCCGGATGCAGCGACGCCGGAGCACATTGATGCGACGGTGACGGGCATCATCAACGCGATGCGCTTTGCACGCCAGGGCCAGTCCTGCACGGCCGGGTCTCGCCTCTACGTCCACGAAAGCGTCTGGGACGCGGTGATGACAAAAGTCGTCGCCAAGGTGAAGGAACTGAAAATCGGTGACTCGCTCGATGAGACGAGCGACATTGGCGCCATCATCAGCGCTGAGCGATATTCGGAAGTTCGCGCTTTCATCGAAGAGGCTATCAACAACGGCGCGAAGGTCCTGACCGGTGCCCTGCCGCCGTCGGTCGAGGAAGCGAAAGGCTTCTTCCCTGAGCCGGTGATTTTCACCGGCGTCGACAACAGCTGGCGCGTTTGCCGCGAAGAAGTCTTCGGCCCAGTTCTCGTTGCACTGCCCTGGTCGGATGAAGAAGAGGTGCTGCAATGGGCGAACGACTCGGTGTACGGGCTGGCTGCATACGTGTTCACCAACGACTTGACGACAGCATTGCGTGTTACAGAAAAAATCGACGCCGGCTGGCTGCAGGTGAACCGTGCCGGTGGCCAAATTCCGGGCATGTCGTATGGTGGTGCGAAGCAGAGTGGTATCGGTGCTGAGTACTCGATCGAAGGCGCGCTCGAAGCGTACACGACGCGCAAGAGCGTGACTATCAACGTCTGATAGTTGCACATAGGTAGCCCGGCGACTGACCGGGTTACCACCCAAATTGCAACGGGTTGGGAGCTAAAGAATGAGCGCGAATCTAGCAGTAACAGCTTCAGACGAAGCCAGAGAAACACGTAAGGTATCGACGCGAGCTGCATTCAGTTCGTTCATCGGCACGACGGTCGAGTGGTACGACTATTTCCTATATGGCACGGCTGCGGCACTGGTTTTTCCAAAAGTCTTCTTTAATGACTTGACGCCGGAACTCGCGACGCTTGCATCAATGGCTTCCTTCGCTGTCGCATTCATACTTCGCCCGCTCGGTGGCATGGTCATCGGCCATTTCGGCGACCGGATCGGCCGCAAGAAGATGCTCGTCTTTACCCTTCTTGTGATGGGACTGTGTACTGCAGGCATCGGGTTCCTGCCGTCCTATAACTCGGTGGGGCACTGGAGCCCAGCACTACTGATTTTGCTGCGTGTGGTGCAGGGCTTTGCACTCGGTGGCGAATGGGGCGGAGCGGCACTCATGTCCGTCGAACATGCACCGCAGGGGCGTCGAGGTCTCTTTGGCAGCACGATGCAAATGGGCGTGCCTGCCGGGCTGCTCGTGTCGACCGGGGCCTTCGCTCTAGTTTCTGCGTTACCTGATACACAGTTCTTCGCTTGGGGTTGGCGATTGCCATTTATCTTCAGCCTCGCGTTGCTTGCCGTCGGGATGTACATTCGCCTTCAAGTCTCCGAGCCGCCGGCATTCGCGAAGGTGAAGGACTCGGGAAATATCTCACGCGCGCCGCTGCTCGAAGTGTGGCAAAACGAGAAGAAGAAGACCGTCATCATGGTGTTCTTCCAAACTGTGGCGAACGTGGGTTACTTCCTTATCACCGTGTATGCGCTGACATACATCACTGGCACGCTGCATCTCCCGAGGAGCGTTGCTTCGACGGGGCTTCTTATCGCAGCGACGGTCGACCTGTGCATGCAACCGGTCTTCGGCTGGCTCTCTGACAAAGTAGGACGTCGAGTGATCTATGGTTTTGGCACGATCTTTTTCGGTCTTTATGCCTTCCCACTCTTCTGGATGCTCGACACTGCGAACCCGGTCCTCATCACCATTGCGCTCTCACTCGGGCTTGGTATTGGTCACGCGTCTACTGGCTCCTTGCATGGGGTGATTTACGCCGAACAGTATCCGACGCGCTACCGCTTCAGTGGCTCGTCAACCGCATACCAACTCTCGGGAATTATCTCCAGTGCCCCGACTCCGCTGATCGCAGCCTGGCTCGTCGCGCGAAGCGGCAATTCAGCGTCGGTCTCCTGGTACGTGGTGGTAGCTGCCGTTGTCTCGCTCTCGTGTGTATTGCTCGTCAAAGAGACTTATCGTGAACCTATCGACCGTTGAACAGGCACCTGATATGACTCCAACGAACGACCAGATAACGGGCGAGCGCATTGATCGCCTCATGACAGTGGAAATCAGACCGTTGAATGGTGGTCTGCCTGCTGGTTACGTGGTGCCTATGTACAACGTCTGCCGCGCTCACCACGGCGAACCACTCAGCTCGCTTGCCGCTCGCAGGCTTGCCGATACGCTGTCTGGCGGCGATGTCGTTTTTATCGCAACTGGCGCCGGAACGCCGCCGAAATTACCGCAAGGTGAAACGGACGGGCCAGTCGGAGCGGCCGTTCTCGCTCGCGCTCTTGTGCTCGCGTTTGGTGTCCGTGTCGTCCTCGTCACCGAAGACGCACACTCTGCGCCAGTCATGGCAGTAGCCGCGACCATCAACGCCGACTTGGACCGTCCAACTCCAGTTTCGACTGTGTGTTTCCCGTTGGGGCTCGAATCGGGTAGGAGCATCGCCCAACTCTTGATGGAGGAGTACCGACCGAGTGCCGTCATCTTTGTCGAGCGTGATGGCCCGAACAAGGAAGGTTTCTTCCACGGCGTACGCGGCGATTGCCGGCGCCCTGAGGACGTCGGTCATGTCTACCTGCTTGCTGACCTTGCTCGCAAGCGTGGTGTATTAACCATTGGTGTTGGCGACGGTGGAAATGAAGTCGGCTTCGGTGCAGTCCGAGATGCCATCACTGCTGTCCATCCATTGGGCGGCAAGTCGATAGCGGGTCACGAATCGGGAGTTGTAACAGTGACGGCGACTGACGTGGTCGTTAGCGCGTCCGTTTCCAACTGGGGCGCATATGCTATTGCCGCAGCGCTCGCCGCACGGTTGAAGGACCCGAACGTCCTTCATACACAGTTGCTCGAGCGCGAGCTCATCGAAGCGACGGTTCGAGCGGGGGCAAGAGACGGTGCCACGTCGAAGGCGGAAGTAGCTGTCGATGGTATCAACTGGCAGGGACATACGTCGTTCGTTGAACTGTTAAGAAGCATCGTCACGGTGTCCCTATGACCGACGCCGGGCGACCTACCTAAATCTTTCGCAGCAGCACCCTTTTGAGCTCACAGGTGTAAATCATGAGTGACGTCAAAGAAGTCCACGAGGCAACAACGCCTTCCAACTCCAACCCGGTCAAAACCGACAGCTTCGGTAACGAAATTGATCCGACCGTGGGATTTGCGCGAGGGTCGATCATCCGCTCCAGCATCGACGAAGCGCTTCGACTGCGGCATGCTCAGGCAGTCGCGGCCAACCGCGTCAAGTCGTTAGGCGCAGAATCGATTGGGGTATTCACCGGTAACCAGCGGGACTTCCCGATCGAACCCGGTGATATCTCGACGCTATGCGAGGAATGGGTCGGCCCGGGTCTGGAAGCCGAAGCACTTCGTCAGGTTGCTATCGGCCATATGGGTGGAAAAGGGGACGACGCCGTCGCCACGTTTAACCGTACAAGCGCCGGCATCATTGCGACGATTGTCGCACTCGCTGACGGCAAACCGGTCGTTTCCGTGGTACCTCTCGGTGGCCGTTCCCATGCATCGGTGATTCGGGGTTCGAAGATCGCGGGCGTGCAGATGGTCGAGATTCAGGGCGATAAGGGTTGGCTTGCCGCGATTGAGAAAAATACTCCGGCGCTTGTGGTCATTACGACCGTAACCAGCAGTCTCGAGCGCCTTGATGACCATATCACTACCGATATCACGCAATACGCTCATGCGCTGGGAGCCACAGTCTTTCTCGACGAAGCTTATGGTGCGCGCTTGCGCACGGTACTGCACGGGGGTCAGCTCAGCCTTCAGATGGGCGCTGACATTGCAATCACCAACTGCGATAAGGCCGGTCTATCTGGTCCGCGCGCTGGCGTGCTTGTGGGCCGGACCGATCTGGTGACTGCAGCTGCCGCGAAAGGGGCAGAGTTCGGCATGGAGGCGAGAGCTCCGATTGCTGCGGCGGTGTTCCGTTCATTGCAGAAGTATCAGCCAGATGATCTTCGCAAGGAGTCTGCTGCCGGACAGCAACTCGCCGGAGTGCTAGAAGAGAAGTTGGGCAAAGAGGTAGTCCAACGCAGCGACCTCGGCCCGATGGTTGATGAGGACGCAGTGCTGCGCATCCTGTTGAAGCTTGCGGGCAAGGAGAAATCGAAACCGACTATTGCTCCGTGCGAGGCTACTTCCGCATTAGGGATGGTGCTGTTGCAGGACCATGGTGTACTGACTGTCAATACGCACGGCCAGCCGGGTGCGCGCGTCTCATTGCGCCTGAAGCCGACGCTTGATGCATTGGACCGTGTCGGTGGATTCGACGCGGTTGTGAACGCGGTGATGGCGTCGCTCGATAAGGTCGCGAAGATCATCGATGATCGCGAGGCAATCAAGCAACTAATCGTAGGGAACTGAATATGACGACCACTAGTTTCAGCGCATTCGATGATCGACTGGATGCCCTTGTCTCGCTGGATCTTGGCGGGCGCGGGGTAGAGCACCTTTATCGCGCAGCCCGCGAGCGTCAGGGGCGGTCTCTTGTGGGCGCGGCTGCAGACGCGCTTATGGCAATTCCTGATAAGGCGAACGTCTTTGTCACCACTGGCTCTGTTTCGCGTGCCTGGATCTCGCCTTCCATTGGCGAGAACGACGGCCCCGCGGGGTTGGCGGCTGTGGTGAGGGCGCTATCGCTCGCAAAAAACGCGCTGTGTATCACGTTTGTCGAGGAGACTCTTATTGAAACGACCTCGGCGATTCTGACGACCGCAGGGCTCACCGTGCTCCCGTATGCGCAGGCAAGAATTGCTCGAGATGATGGGAGCCTGGCAGTGGTTTGCGTCGAGCCTTTCCCGGTCGATGACACGTCGGCCAAGGATGCGTCGAAGGCGCTTCTCGACAAATATCAGCCTGCACTGTTCTTTTCGACGGAGCGAGTTGGTCGTAACGTGGAAGGTATTTACTGCAGCATGCGCGGTATCGACTACGGTATGGGGCGTGCCCGCATCGATTTTCTCTTCGACGAAGCTATCGCGAGAAACATTCCGACTGTAGCCGTCGGCGATGGCGGCAACGAAATCGGCATGGGCGTTGTCATGGAATCGGTGAAAAGGCATGTGAAGTTTGGCGACAAGCGCCCAGACGGCAGCGCTGGCATCGGTGCGATCACGGGTGCCGACGTCCTTGTTACGGCGGCATGTTCGAACTGGGGCTGTTATGCGATCGCCGGGGCATTCGCCGCACGGCAGGGTAAGGCGTCGCTCGCTCACACATCTGCACTTGAGAAGGCGCTCTTGAGGCGGAGTGTGGATGTCGGTCTCATCAATTCAGTGGCGAACGTCGTTGACGGAAACGTCGATGGCATTCCCGAGGAAACCCATCTGGCGATTGTTCAGCTCATCTCGACCATTATCAGCCCGGCATTCAAATAGGTCTCCTTCGGCTTCCCAACGCGTCGGCCGGAATTGCACATTTCCGGAAAGGCCCCCGGTCGAACGGGTTCGGCACCTGCTCGGCCGGGGCGTGACCCTGTTGCCGGACTGCCGCAAGAGTACGCACGGAGTCTCTTGCCATCAGGGTTCGCTAGGTTGCCGGACCAAAGACATTTCTTCCACGGCCGGAATTGGCCAACCGGCAAACTTCCAACTCCTTCGTCGTTGCCCGATAGACCGATGTATTGATTCGTCTGCAAAAACGCGGCGTTTCACCGCCAATTCTTGCTCGCTCCTTCCCGACTGACCGGTCTCGCCGTTGTGGAGTGCATCCGCTACGGCGGCCTTCAATAGGAAGCGGCACCCTGGCGTCTGCTCGGCTCTGATCACAGATCCTTCCGCCTGTTGCTTCGCAATGCGCCTTTGTGCACCTCGCGGAGCCGATGTGCCGCGCTTACGGGGCAGCATATTGCGTTCACGGGGACCGTTGCCCGAAATTTGGAAATTTAAAGTTTCCTATACCGTCAAAAAGTGTCGTCTTTTTTTTCTTAAATTGGCTTTCTATAGTTCCGACATGGGCTTGCAACTGACCACGAGTTTTTTAAAGACCCGAGTTCAGGCGGTTGTGATGCCTCACACAGCGTATCTGCCGACGCTCACAGGTGGTCCCTCAGGGTCAACCAAGATCGCTTAGCAGGAATGCAAACTCATCCCAACCCCTAATAAATTTGGTGTCCAAATGATTGCTGTCGATCAATGGGTTAATGCTGACAATCCCTATCTCGCGAATCGGGCCAAGACTTCCAACGCGCGAGTAGGGATCGTGCAACGCGCGTCGCTCTACTCCGCTTTGCTGCAGGCGCCAATGTCGCTCCTAGTCAGCAATGTAGCTGATCGAGCAGATGTTTCTTCCATCGCGATTCTTGGCTACAACTAACGCAAAGGGGGCCTGATGCACCGCATCGTAATCGTGGGTGGTGGGGCCGGCGGCTTGGAATTGGCTACGCGCCTTGGCGACAAACTCGGAAAGTCACAGCGCGCCAACATTACGCTGATTGATCGCTGTCCGACACATGTCTGGAAGCCTCTCTTGCATGAGGTGGCTACCGGCAGTCTCGACACACATGCTCACCAGATCGAGTATGCCGCTCAAGCGCATTGGCACCATTTTGAGTTTGTTAGGGGAGAATTGATCGGACTCGACCGGGAAGCGAAATTGTTGCGGCTCGAGGCCGTATTCGACGCCGAGGGAAACGGCGAGGAGATACTGCCGGCTCGAAACATTACGTACGACACGCTCGTTCTGGCGTTGGGAAGCCGAACCCACTTCTTCGGAGTTCCAGGAGCACAAGCGAACGCGATTACGCTTGATACGCTGGAGCAGGCAGAGCTACTCCGGCGTCGCCTTCTACAGACGTGCATGAAGCATCGAGCACGCAATACTGCCGGAAAGCAGGATACGTTGCATATAGCGATTATTGGAGGAGGTGCCACCGGCGTCGAGTTGTCAGCTGAGTTGCGCAGAATGGAGAAGGGGTTTCGCCAGTTTGGACTGCATCCCTCTGGTCACGAGAGTGATATCAATGTGACGCTGGTTGAAGCTGGTCCTCGCGTTCTTCCCGCCCTTCCAGCCAGAATTGCATCGACGACGACCGAATTGCTCGGGAAGTTGGGAATTGACGTATCACTGGGGGATCCAGTCATTGAAGTGGAGCGGCACCAGATAACGACTAAGGGTGGACGAGACATTCCGGCGGATATAACGATTTGGGCTGCCGGAATCAAGGCGCCAGATGTGCTTGCCTCGCTGGACGGTCTTTCAGTGAATCGCATCAATCAGGTCATGGTTTCGCGAAGCCTTCAGAGCGAGACGGACCCGAATGTTTTTGCCATCGGCGATTGTGCGAGTTGCTCGTGGACTGGAGGCCGGATGGTCCCGCCACGCGCTCAGGCTGCTCACCAACAGGCCACCTATCTCGCCAACGCTCTCCGGGCTCGCGTCAAAGGGCGGTCATTCGGTGAGTTTCGCTATATGGACCACGGCTCGCTCGTATCGCTCGGTTCCTTGTCTGCTGTCGGTAACCTGATGGGCGGTGTTATTGGCGGCAACATCCTCATCGAAGGACTTGTTGCCAAGTTTATGTACGCGGCGCTCTATCGTAAGCATCTCGCGGCCGTGTGTGGCCGGCGACGCATGGTCGTCGACCTGGTGGTGCATGGACTTCGGCGCGTCGCGATGCCGAGCGTCAAATTGCACTGACCGTTCCTAACGGGGCAACGGGAGTTCCGACTTACCGGCACCAAAGAAATTAACGGTGTAAAAGCTCAGGTCGTCGATATCGTCAGCCGAGCGGCGAACGTTTGTGTCGCAGTTCTCAAGGTGATCATCCGACGCAGGGAGATGCCGGATTGAGCGACGCTCGATCTCGAGGACGACAGGTAAAGTCTAGCGGTAGCGCCAGAAAGCGGTCGTTAGCTGCTGCGTGTGATCTGATACAAACGGCAGTGATAGCCGAGCATCCGCCAGCCGACCTAATCGAGGCAGCGGCTGCAGTACCTTAAAAGCCGCCGTTGAAATGCCGCTGGGTCGACGGGCCGCAATGGGTCGTGAAGACTCATTCGCACTTTCCCGAACCCGACACTCATCTGCAACGCACCGCCAGTGACAGCAGTGCGGTTTATATCAGCCGCACGGTGCCTAACCAGCAAGCGTCAGTTGAGGCCGATTACCTGCCTACCAAATCGGCGACGCGTGCGTCCGTTGGACTCCGCAAATGGCCGTCCCACATCCAGCTGAAGATCGACCGTACCCGTCGGAGGACGAACTTTCCGCGACGCAGCCCATCCACAGTCCGCCGTGAGAGGTGCACCGGTCCGTCATCCTACTTATCTAGCGAGGCCGTTCCAGCCGCGTCAGCTGCAAGCCACTAGCGCAGACATGAAAGTCTGTAGTTTCCGAGTTCCAGTAATCAGCCTCCGCGGCTGCTCCGCCTGTTCTACAATGCGCGCTACTTGGGCCATGGGCAGCGAATACAAATCCGGGATATCAAGTGACAACACTGACCTGCCAAGGAACGAACTCATTTTGCCCATAGCCATGGATCTCGCTACGCGAGCGCTGTCCGGAGGCTATGCCCAGCATTTGCAGGAACAGTATCGCACCAAGTTCACGAATGGTCGTCTTCCCTTCGAGGACCTGGCTACATTTCAAGTCGATATCGTCGGACTGTCGTTCCCACAGAGCTGTGTTGGTCGCAAGCTTGATTGACGGGGTATTTGACTGTGGCCGTTATGACTCGCGGTACCGAAATCAATCGGTCTTTACGAAGAGCATCTGCAATTAGTCAGTCATTTCGTGTTCGAGCACCACGGGCATTAGCAAAATCGAGTGTGTGATGTACCGGAAAGCGAGGTCATCGCGCCGGCTGACACAGAGCATGGCCATCCTCCATGGCCATCGCGGAGCAGCCAGCGTCAAACTGATTTTCGACTTTCAACGCCAGTTTCTCACCGGCTTTTGTTGACAGACGACCCACCGGTTGAGATCGCACTGGCCGGTCATGACAGGTGCATCGTTCCCATCAAGCCCGAACACATCAGTGCCTGGCTTAACCCCGATCCCGTTGATTTGGCCACGCAATACGCCATTCTTGTCGATCGTCACCAGCCCTAAAACGAATATCGACTTGCGGCTCGAACTAAATTTGCTTCGCGCGCTATTCAGATCGTTAAAGAATGTCCATCTGAAAACTGGAGCGCAGCATCCTTGATGTCGTAGAACGTGAGGCGGCCAACTTCCGTGTCGAGCGCACCGTCTCGCTGAATGCGACGACTACCCGTGTTTTCACGAACACGCGCGTTTGATGGCCTTGATCGCTTGGGTCGGGGCAATGTCTGCAAACAATTCCGCCCACTTCCCTAGAATCGATATATCGTCGGTCAAGAACAGCGGATGTTCGGCCCACGCGCTGACGTCCGGCCCTTTCCAGCCAATTTCGAACGCCCGCATGTCTTCGTCATCGCTGACGCCCGCATCGATCAGGTCCGTGAACAAAGAAAGGTTGTAAAGATGGACTTCTAGCGGATCTATGTCGTAAAGCGAGGCAAGCACCTCCATCGTCCGCCTGGATGGCGCCTCCCTGCTTCCTGCCATGAGAAAGACGACACGCTCATCGCTGTTGTGGGGTTTTTCCAAAAATCACTCGGTACAGGGAGGTTCGGCACCGATCGCTCAATTGCGTGTTCATGTACGGTTGTGTCTCGACTTGGCAAATCAAAGAACGGCCTGGTCTTTGGCGTTCGCGGCGGATCCCGGCTTACGGCGTTCGACTAATCGCCACGGTTCGAGGTGAGCGCCCGTTTACCTTGCTGCAGGCGTCATCTGTGCGGGAACGACGGCGATCATCTTTGGTCGAATTTTCATTGTCATCATAGGAGAAAACATGAATGAAAAGTTGAACGCCGGGTATCGCGACCTGCTTGCGCAACGCGCAGCGCTCGACGAACAAATTGAGGCGCTTCGAAGCGTCGAACGCGGCGAGGTGATCGACTGGATCTTCGAGCAAATGGCGCTGTTTCAGATCAAACCAGAAGACCTGGGTCCGCGGCGCGGTCCGAAAAAGCACTCTGGTTCGATCGCCGCCAAGTATCGTGATCCTCAATCGGGTGCGACGTGGAGCGGCCGTGGAAAGGCGCCGCGTTGGCTGGCCGACAAGGATCGAGAAAAATTCCTGATCGTAGACTAATTGTTAGCCGAGGCTCCGAACTTATCCCCACTTTTTGTGGACAGGCCTGTGGATGAATAGTTGAGAGACGGCGTAAGTCTTTGTTGCTGCTCGGCTTTAGAGTCCAGCTGCGATGTGCGTCACTAAAGCTTCAGCTAAGCGTCACCCAGGCGCCGACCTTATTCGCTCAGCGCGGGTTCAAGCTCTGGTGGCTCGCCTCTCTTGGACTCGGGCTGGAGCCCCGCCAGCACGTTCTGCCGCACGTGCTGGTGGATCAGCAGAAGTCGCACCTTTTCGATCGCGACCAACTCACCGAGATTCTCCGCGAGCCATGCCTGATGGATGGATTTGAAATAGCCGTCGATCTCACTGATGACGCCACGGCTGAATTGAACCTCGAGCACAAGCCGCTCGACATCTTCATTGCCGCGATATTTCTTCCACAGCGAACGCAATTCGTTCAGGCTGAGCGGTGTGAAATCGGGCAGGGATCTAGCCATATTCGTACGCGCTATTCGCTGATTGCCACGTGCTCGACCTCGGGCGTGGGCAGCTCCACATAGCGGAAGGGCGCACGGCGATGCTCACTGATGAGATTGGGCGACGGGTAGAGCTTTACAATGATCGGCGTCGCCGCGACGGGGCCTTTTCGTTTGATCAACTCGATGGCCACCCCGTCGAGCGCAGGCCGAACCGTTAAACGAAGCGGTGCCGGCGACGCGTCTTGCGCGCAGGCGAGCGGCCGCACGATCGCAAATAGCGTCTCCGAGCTCTGAGCGGCGAGCAGCAGCCTTCGCAAAGACTCTGAGCGGATATGTTGCTGCCACAGCACAAGAGCGCTGCAACTGCCCGCTCTGAGAATCTGCTCCGCGCTCCACAGCGCGTCCGATGACTTCGCCGCGGTCAGCCAAATGAGCCTGCCCGGATCCACGCCCATTTACGCGTAGCCCAACGCATGGGGAGTCTGCTGAGGTGCGACCAGCACGATGGAGCGTTTTTGTGAGACAGAAGCCAGTGCGGGACTAAGGATGCGCATTTCGCCTACGCCCGCCTGCTGCACCAGCAATTCCATCATTGTTCCGACGGGCCAACCTGCGCCTGGCAGCTGCGCCGACAATGCTGGATAACCGGTGTCGACTGTGCGCCCATAGGCGCGGGCGAGTTGGCTCCCACGCCACAGCGCTGGGTGAATTGACTCGAGGTGTTCGGGTAAGGCGTTCATGGCAGATACTGTATATGCGTACAGTATTCCGTGCAACGAAATGCGAAGCTCCGAAAAAGTCTGCAGGACGCCCAGCTCGAAGTGGCGAGCTGCTCTCGTTGCCTGCTTTGCTTCGTAGGGTTTCGCGTGACAGTCCAACAAAGCGCGTGCAAATTCAAAAATAAGGGTTTATACTTAGTTCGTCTCCTCCATGTCTCCACTGATATGGATTGTGCCCGCCAACAGAGCGGGCTTTTTTTCGTCTTCGATCTGATAACTGTGCGGGATCGGTTTTTGCGGTTCACTTGATGCTGCCGAATTCAGGCGCACTAACTGGAAGATGGAGGTTCGCAATGAACAAGGATCAGGTGAAGGGCACAGCTGAGAAGGTCAAGGGCAAGGTCAACGAAGCGGTCGGCAACGCCACGGACGATCCGGCGCAAAGGGTCAAGGGCCAAGTGCAACAAGGCGTTGGCGAAGCGCAAAAGCAGTATGGCGATCTGAAGGAAGATGTAAAGAAGGGTAAGGCTTAAGAATCGTGGGCAATGACTGAGAGAACGTCGGCGCTACCGGCGTTTTTCATCCTCAAAGGGGTGTGGACATTCCGCCACGAATGTAACAATAAGTAAGCGTCACGTGCGGTTGCGCACATAGCATTCCGCCATTCGCCAGCTAATATTGCCTCGCTGACCGACAAAAAACGCCCGATCATAAAACCAATATTCAGAGGCATGAGGTCAGTTACGAGAGAAACATCATCAAGGCGGTAACGGGGGTTCCCACCTTGATTTGAAGGCCCGGGCTTATTTGTCCGGGCCTTTTTACCTTCAGCGCTCGCGAATCCTTCGCAGCAAATCCCAAATCGATTGTCTTGGCCACCGCATCACATAGCTTCGAACCCTGCCGTGCCGAGTTCCCTTTTCCGCCAGACCGCATCTTTGCAAACGATGAACAGCGTGTTGCTGAGGGATGCTCGAGCCTCGTCGGTCGGCATGGCCCTTGCTATAATTGCACAATCGTTTCGAGACGGAAGCAAAATGTCCGAAGGATCGCACTTACAACTGCCCAGCGAAGGCGGCCGAGGAAGTGACCCTCGGAGGTGAGGATCGATATCTAGCCGACCGAGAGGGGCAATTGTAGGTGTTCAGCAATGTCGGCCGTGACAATGAGAAACGCTCGGGGCATTCTGCTCAGCCGCCAACCGAACGTAGGATTGCGAATTAAGAATTCGTAGATGGCGTCGCGCACGGCGCGGTTCAGCGCCGGCATCAGCCGATCTGGGATGCATTCCGAATGCAGATCTTCGAGCGCACTTCTAACCCAGTATGCGATGATCGTCGCCGTCCACCTGTACGCTCGCAACTGATGATGTGGCCAGGGAGGCTCGGCTCCGGTCACAGGCGGTTCCCAATATGGCGGCAGGCCAAACAAAACTCTCCAGACGGTCTCGTCGCGGATATCGTCGGGATTTTTCAACAGAAACCGACATGCGTTCATCAGACCTGTTTTGACCGCCGTACCCACCTCTGCTTGTCTACGTAACGGCACATGATCCGAGCAAATCCGGGTGACAGTGGCGCGCAGAATTTCGACCAGGTCCGTCCTAGCAAGCTGTAGAACACCTTTCGCGGTCATACCATGGATTTCCACCCATTCCATTTCCGTCTCCAGGTCATGGTCGTTTCACCGCGATACCGACTGGCAGGCTGCATATTTGCGATTTCCATTTCGGCTCGTACTCATCATCGTTGGGAGTCAGCGTTTAAAGGTTTCCGTACACGCCAACGCATCTTTCTTCCAACCAGCATAGTCGATAATTTTCGTCAAAGGAAATGCATGCAGGTCTCCGAAATAAACAATTATTTTTGATCGTAGAAGACACCTCAGTGATCGCGTATGTGCGTATACCTGCCGATCGACCCATTCAAAGGCGAATATCCGCTTGACGCAAATGTGCCTTCCTCGTTGTCCCCCAACCGGAAAGCAGCGTGGATCTCTCGCGCGAACGCTGAGCTCATCCGTATCGCGGACATGACGATGGCCAGCTTGAATGATTTCGGTGGGAAAGGTGAGCCCGATAGTGGGACCGCGATTGGGTCGGATGTGCCGCTGCCTTGGGTAACCCCATTTGGGCGCATGGATCGAGTGCCGCAACGCTTGTCGAACCTGTGCAAACGCGGTCGTACGCCAGATGCGCCCTTCCCCTTTGCGGAGGTGCATATATTGTCAAAGACCCCAGACTGAGCGTGAATTTGATGCTCGCGCGCGCAGCGAGAATCGCTATGGGCGGCCCGGTTGAATGCCTTGAGGCGATGAGGGTTGCATATGCAGGGTTATGAGCACCCCTTTTCCCTAGTGACTGGTTTGGCGAAGCGAAGCTTCGATATGATTGGGAAAGCGCAACTTCAGTATATCTATTTCTATGTCTGAATCTGACTGGCTGTCTGAACCCAATACGGCATATGAAAACTGGCAACGAACAGAAGCTGCGGGCGCGGACAGACGACCGTTTGCAGAGCAGTCGATCGTCCAACACCAGGCAATGTTTGCGCGTTTTCTTCGTTACTTGTCGGCGCACGGGAAGACGGTGGCCACCTACGGGCTTGATGACATCGATGCATTTTTCGTTGAGCTCGCCGGCGACGTGACGGAAGGAACGACGACGCGGCTGCGTTACCTGAAGCTCATCGATCGATTGACGCGGCACTTGGTCGCGATGGAAATCCGGAAGGACAATCCGGCCGCAACCATGTTGGTGGGCGTGTCGTGGCCAGAGGACGAGCCAACGCCTGTCTTCTTGTCAGAGATTAACGACAGGCGTCTGCAGGCGGCTTGCGTGGTACCGCCCGACGCAACCTTCAAGCAGCTTCGCGACATCGCGGTCATCAGCGTTTTCTTGGGTTCTGGCATCACTGCGGGCGAGTGCCGTAGCCTTCGAATGGAGGACATTGACGTCGACGGCATTCGACCGGATGTTTACGTCCAGAAACAGGGGCCGCGCATTGCTCGAAGAGTGCCCCTAGACGACTTTGCTCTTGATGTCGTACGAGAGTATGGCCATACACGTGCATCGCTCGGGGACGGGAGCGGTTTCTTTTTCATCGCTACCGCAACAGGCAAGCCAATGAAAGACGACACGCTCGGGAAGTGCGTGAAGTCCGCGCTCGCCGCACTGGGCATAACGGCTGGGGATATGAGCCCTCGCCTGCTTCGCAATACATATGGGCGGCGCCACATTTGCGCCGGAGCCACCAATGAGCAAGTGAGCAATCTGCTTGGGTTGTCCAGTCATCGGACAGCCGCACGCTTGCGACAAACGATCGATTGCGACTGACCTGTACCAAAGCAACAGATAAGCATCAAGATTTCTATTTGGGTCACGTACCCTATTTGGCGGTTAGCCTGCATTGATCTGCGGACTTGATTTTGATGAGCGCTGCGTAGCCTGAGTTGTTCGGCGATCGTGCCGGGCGGGAGATTGCGCAGCAGCATCCCGAGCTGGGACTGGAAAGATTCAAGGCTGATGTCGGTCATGATCGGCTCGCCGTGACGGTATCTAACTTAGCAGGAGCGGTGCCAACGTGCCGGCGCGTCGCCGGCCGCACTTTCCGAGGTCCATTGACACGCCGCTCACCAGCGCGCGGAAAGGGAGCTGTTATGGCTTTTCCCCTCTGAACGCGCACCGAAACCATCGCGTTCAAGGATTGCGTCAGCGTACAGCATCAATCAAAATTATTGATGCGCGTAGCGATACGCGCTACACTTAGCGTATGATAATCACTTTTCGCCACAAGGGACTTGAAGTCCTCTACCGAACAGGGTCAGCACGTGGCATCCAAGCGGCGCACGCTCCGAAGGTGTTACGTATTCTGGCTGCGCTCGATGCAGCCAGTTCGCCGGTCGAGCTTAATCATCCCGGCTACAAGCTTCACCCATTGAAGGGTGAATTAAAAGGATACTGGTCGGCATGGGTCAACGGGAACTGGCGCATAACGTTCCGCTTTGTCGGTGCCGACGTCGAGCTAGTCGATTATCAGGACTATCACTGAGGAAAATGAACACATGATGAAGAATCATCCGCATCCCGGCGAGCTGTTGCGCGAAGATGTTTTGCTGCCCCTCGGGATTGAAGTTACAGACGCCGCAACTCGGCTTGGAATGTCGCGCACGACGCTCTCGCGAGTCCTGCATGGACACGCGGGTATAAGTCCTGACCTCGCTGTGCGTCTCGAGCGGGCAGGCGTGAGCACTGCGCGATTTTGGATGACCTTACAGAGCAACTACGAACTGAGCCTTGCTGAACAACGCGGGCAGCCAGACGTAATTCCGTTGCAGCCCGTCGGGTCGTCCGCCTGATCGGAAAACATGGGAGCTGGCGGCAACCATAGTATTTGGCGCAACGGTCGCGGTGGTGCTTGTTGCTTTTGTACAGCAGGTCATCCGCTAAACGGAACAGGAAACTTAGAGCGAGACTGATGATGCACTGGATGTTGACTCCGTACGACAAACACTCGGACGATGGCTTCGGCGCAATGGCACACGCCTTCCAAGCTAGTGCGGAGGCGCTCATGGCGGCAGAGCGTGACTCGATTGCTCAACGCGAGCTTCCGATCTGCTTTTTACTTCGTCATGCGGCAGAGCTGTACATTAAATCGGTGCTCATCGTCTCGCATCGGTCGCTTGCCGTGGCAGACAAGTCGCTGCCCACCGTGCAAGTAGACGGGAAAGCCAAGCCGTTGACTAGCATCCACAACCTCGGCGTTCTGTACCGCACTTTCATTGACTTGCTCAGTTCAAAGCGCACTGAGCTTGAAGCGCGTGCAAAAACCGCATGGCTGCCGCCGCCTCCAGAGTTGGACAAGGCTATAGCCGATATTGACGTAATGGACCAACGAGGGGTGTTCTTTCGATATCCGACGGAGAATAACTCAACGAAGTCGAATAACAAGCCGATGCCGCTGGAAGATGTTCGAACCTGGCAAGCTGATCAGCAAGGTTTTTTGAAGGCCTTCTTCATCGTTGACGACAACGATGAAGTAGTAGAAGCCTATCGTTACGACCATAATCTTTTGCAAGCGGAAATCGCAACGCTAAAGACGGCATGTGAATGGCTGACATGCTTCCATGTTGGACTGCGCCACGAATTGGCGGGCGGCTGGTAAAAACCTATCGGAAAACAATGGGCGGATAAATATACGGTCCAGCAGTGATCCACGGTAGCGAGGTTGTCGCACGTTTCACCGCTGGAGTTTGGGCAGTGCGTGCAGGGCGATGGAAGCTGGCATTTGTTCCGCTGGCCTCCGCCGGACCGGTCGGCGTCGTCTTGGCTGCGGGATATTGAGCCGACAACGGAAAAATAGTGCGCGGCGTTGCTTGGATTTGAAACGGTCACCTTAAACATGCGACATTAAACATTAAAAAGGCAGCTCACGTGACAATTGCTGGATTTACTGAACAAGCACTTCGCGAGCGAATTGCGCAGGTCGTTTCTCCGGCGCAACCTGTACGTAGTATCAAAAACTTAGGGGGCGCGACCGCGAATTGCAGTTGATCGACCGCGCGCTTTGCGCTCCCGGTCGCAACGTCTTTATCTATGGCGACAGGGGTGTCGGTAAGAGTTCACTCGCGGCGACAGCAGCCTATCAATACCAAAGTGTTGATAATGTGCCAATTGTCGTAGGCGGTTCGCCCGACGAATCGTTCGACTCGATCATTGCGAATATTGCGAATCAAGCGATGGGTTTCTCGCGAACGACAAGCATCAAGGAACAGTCAAGCATTTCGCTCGAATGGCGTGGCCTCAAATGGCAGCAAGGGCGCGAGGTTAGCGCCAAAGACGTCAAGGACCAGCTTAAGACGATCGGCGACGCTGTGGACCTTCTACACGAGGTCGGGAGAACACATTCTGACCGGCCCATCGTGGTAGTTGACGAGTTCGATACAATTCCGGAAATGCAGGAGCGCAACCGTTTCGCAGCGCTGCTCAAAGCGCTAGGTGACCGCGAGGTGAACATGAAGTTCATCTTTACCGGTATCGGGCGCTCACTTGAAGAGTTGCTTGGTGCACACCAGTCTGCATATCGGCAGCTTGCGACTATCGAGGTCAGCCGTTTGGGTTGGGATGCACGCCGCGAGATCGTTATACAGGCCGCGACGGAGTTGGGCCTCAACGTTAACGACGATGTCAATTGGCGCATTGCGATAGTCAGCGATGGCTTTCCGCATTATGTGCATCTGATAACGGAGCATATGATCTGGCAAGCGTTCGACGATGACACGGACTGCAACGAGCTCAGTCACGAGCACTATCAGTTAGGTTTGCGGGAAGCGATCGAGCAAGTCAACGTCGAGCTAAAGCGTCCATACGAAAAGGCGGTCCTTCACAGAGCACCCGAATGGGAAGACCTTGTATGGGCGACGGCCGATGGCGAGGACCTATTCCGACAAAGTGCGGATATCCAAAGTTCTTACCAAGCAATCACAGAGCGTCGCAAGAGCGAGACGGTCGTTGAAAGCAAGAAATTTTCCGAATCGCTCCGCCGCTTAAAAATGGATGGCTATGGCGCAATACTTGACGCTGTTCCTCAACGTCAGGGTTGGTACACCTACCGCGAAAAAATGCTTCGAGGCTTCGTACGCATGCAAGCGGAAGCATCAGGTGTTGAATTGAATGGAGAATTGGCGTTGCAGCGGCAGCGGATGCGAGTAGCTGCTAGCGTTCGAAGCGGTTATCGCGAAGCACGTGTGCCGCGAGGCGTGGGACTACGCGACGACAAAAAGTGAGTGCCTCGGAACGTAAATGAACCACGTTCGCGTGCGAACTCGTCGGGCGTAGATAACAACGGAAAAAAGCATGGAAGAATCAATCGCGCTCAAGCCGATCGACGATGGTATCGGGGAAGCGTTGCGTGGCGAGATCCGAACGCTAGTCGATGCGAAATACCTGGTCGACGCACTCGCGCACGAACGCGCCGGGCGACGCCTGACCGGCGCCTTTCATGACGGATCAAGGGGGCCGCGGGACGGAAGCGAGATCTTTCGCGACATCCTCCCGTTTGCCGGTATCGAGCGCGACGGCGAGCAATTCAGTGCACTCGTGCCGTCGGCGCAGATCATCGGCGCCAGTTGGCGGTGGCGCACAGAATCAGTGAAGGAGCACGAGCGCGAAGACCTGCTCGCGTTCCTTCAGTCTCCGGAACGCGCGATGCCGCGCGCCCGGGAGCGTGCCGAGTACTTCTGGATCAAGCCGCTGGGCCTTTTTCTCGCTCACGAAGGCAAGAACCGCGTGGGCTTCCTACGCGACATGAACGTCGATTGGATCCCGGCGCAGGTGTTTCCATGTGGCTACATTGCACCGGAACGGCTAATGCTCTATGAGGTGGGTCCACCCGAGCGGGCGTCCTGGTGGGCGGTGCTCGATGGGACATGGCTTGAACCTGTGGTGCACCCTACCTGGGCGCTGCCGGTACTGCGAGCCTATGGTGTATGCGAAACATCCGACTGGCCAGGCGCTTTTCCGTCGATCGAGCTCACCGCGGCCGCGCTGCGGAAGCGCTCGCTTGACCCGGCTTTGTCCACCCTGCCGGCGCTCGATCTAATGTTGGTGCTCGAGAAGGACGCCTTCCAGAACGAAAAAATTTCCTGCAGTCTGTTCGACATCGACGCAATGCAAATGCCGCGGAATTTCGCGACAGGGATGGTGCTCTACAGCATCGCTGCGGTGGTGCTGATCGGTGCCGTGCCGTCCACGTGGGACACCCTCCGTATTGTCGCGGGCATGGTGGCTGGCGTCGGGATCGGGGCGATGCTCGCGTTCATGCTCCGCATCCTGAAGCTGCCGCGCCGGTTAGTGGATCCCTTCGCGGTCCACCGAAACTTCGGCGCTCGGGAGCGTGAGCAGAGGCTGGGGGCACGTAGCGCGTAGACTATGGAGTCTGCGAGCTACCTAGTTGATCGAAAAAAATCGTCATTGAAAAAGGAATCTCAGCATGTTTATCAACCTCGAACTTTGGGACGAAGAACTGCGCCACGATAGTAGTCAGCCGGTTTCCTTCGGATCGGCTTTGGACGCTAATCTGAATATGCATCAACTCAAAGTCCGACATCGGCCGATCAACTTGAACGGTATTCTTTCCTTCGAAACGATGCGCATTTGGACGATGGGCCGACCCGGCACCAAAGAAAGCAAGAACGACGTGTTGAGCGGCATTCGCCTGCTTCTCGCAGACGGGTCGCAGTATGTCGTTATCAACGACAAAGATCCGAGCTTTGTAACCGCGTTGGCGTTGGCTAGGCAAACGAGCGAGGCTGTTTACGATTACGGCCCATCAGCGTACATGCGACGCTTTGGTTCCCAATCGGCTTCCGCACAATAAGCCAGCACGGAAAAACACGTGGCGCGCGAGCGCCCGGCACGCCGGTTGCCGACAACGACTTAAACGCGGGCAAAGCGATGACGGATCAGGAGTTCGAGGAGTGCCACAAGAATAAACGCTACATCGTGGTTTCCAGACACGAACACAGCGATAGCACGCTGGAGGAACTGGTGGACCGGGCGATGCGCTTTGGCTTCAGACCGCATGGCAGTATGCTCATCCCCAAGCCGCGCTCATTTTTTCAGGCGACGACGAGGGACAGCATCGAATCACATGAGAGCCAAGCAATTCCGTCTGCGCAGGAGCGCGTTGATTCCTGGAATCGAAGGGTCGAGGCGGGAGCGAGTGTCATTTACGAGAAATCTGCCGTTGAAGGCCGGATTATTTTGAAGGCAGTACGACCTGCCTATGTACTTGGTGATGAGGCGGTCGTGGAACTGGAGCATATAGGCAAGCGTTGCTCACCAAGACTCGCCCGTTTTTCAGCTGACCCAAATAGCCATCGGAAAAGAAGCAAGTTCGTGTTCAAGTGATCCGCGGCGCTTCGGAGGTGTGGAAAGTGGTGCGGCGCTAGCGCGACGGATTACCGGAGGCACTGCTGGAGCGTCCGAATGGCGAGTACATCGCTCAGGCGAAGTAACAACGGAAAACAGCGCAAGCTCGAATGACAACCCCAACATCGCAGCATTAATCAAATTGGACCAAACGAGATGGACGCCAACGACGTCATAAAAGTTCTTCCTGAAAAAGTGATTGAAGACGTTTACAGTGGCGCGGTTTCCGAGACCTTGAAGGAAGCTAGCAAGATCGGCGTCGATTTGGTGAAGACAGTAAGGCTTGTCCTTTTGCCGATTCAGTACGGCGCTATGCTGCAAGATCGGCTCGCTCGCCACATCCGCAGCTCGATTAACCGCGTTCCGCCGGCAAACCGAGTTGCGCCGGTCGAATCGCTTTCCCTCCAGATCGCAGACAGGTTAAAGTTCCAAGAAGAAGGGTCACCGCTAACCGAGATGTACTTAAATCTCCTTGCCCGTGCAATGGACAAGGAGCGCGCATCAGAGGCACATCCGGCGTTTGTTCAAGTCATCGGACAGCTAGCGCCAGACGAGGCATTGCTTATTGAGCAACTGTCTTCCGCTGATCCGTCCGCATACATTCGGCGGAAAGGCAACGATGCTGTGATGTTGGAAGTCGATCGCGCTGAGGCGGTGGACCAAGCTCAGTTCGCGGACGACTCGAAGAAACTATTGAAAACTCTTTTCGTGCGCCCAGAGGATCTCACGCAGCCCAGTTTGCTTTATACATATATCGAACATCTCGTTTCACTCGGACTCGTTGCCTATACGAATGATCACCAGTGGGCCTCGAAGTATAGGACCGTAAAGACCAGCATGCCAGGGGTCGATTTTTGGTTCATTCGTTTGAACGGCTTCGGCCAGCTCTTTCATCAGGCGTGCCTAGCGACGGCCGTCGTATAAAAGATCGGAAAACAGCGAAAGGATTTGGCGCTTTTGCGCTCTGCACACCAGCCGGACGCTGGGTAAGGGACCGAATAATGTTGATAGTCGTCGCTGTATTGTTGGCAGTAGTCGTTGTCCAAATTGGCATTCTCCTGGCATTTCTCGCGAACCGGATAATCCCTTTTATGGACTCGGTCAAATCCGCGCTGGGTGTGGTTGCCGGTGACCATGAAGACGGAAGCGCGGGTGCAGTCGAACGGATGAAAGTTGAATTGACCGAGATCAACGAGCAGCTTCGCTTGTTAAGCGACTCGAAAGTGCTGACTGCGTTACAGCGTATTGAGGATCACCTCTTTATCGACGTTTGCAGAGCGATTCAAGACTCAAATTCAACAGCCGGATTGAACAATTTAGCCAGCGCTCTGGATAGGATCGCTCGTGATATTTCTCGTGCACAGGAAAGTATTGCCTCAAGACAAAACTCAGCAGCAATCTTCCTGTCATTGTCGGCGCTACCGCTAATAATCTTCATCGTGGAGACGGTGTGCTTCATGCTTTTACTTTTCCGACTAACCCGCGGCCCCCAACAAAAATCGCCACGCTGGTAAAGACCGCCGCAATGAGCGACACAGCTGGAGATGCACCGAAGTGCGAAAGCGCAACAGCGACAATCAGCCCGATGACCATCGAGGCAATGTCCGTTAGCGGCGCAACTGATTGCATGCTGCCGTCTCTTTCTTTGATCCACATGCTCATGAGATTTATCCTTGTTCTCCGTTGTTAGCCCAGCTCCATCAAAAGAGCGCATTAAATATCAAGAGTGACCGCTCATCATGATTAGCGCAGCGCGGATAGCGGTAATGATCGACCCGGTCATTCCGACCAAAACGACAAGTTCCATCAAGATCACTTCAAAGAAGATACTTTTCCGCTCACGCCATGTGAAAACTAATTTTGTCCAAACCCGCACCATGTTGTTGATATCTGCTTTGTCGATAGCATCAAAGCGGTGCCCTAGCCCCGCCTTGTCCATCGCTGAGTTAACCACACCGTCGAAGAAACAAGTGATGTTCGCATAGGTCGCCACGATAGCCACGAGCAACATCATCGCGAACACAATAAGGGGTCCTCCAATTGAAAAACTCCAGCTGAGATGGATGTTGTGCCCAGCCACAATCGTGAGCGCCGAAAGAACGCTTATCGAAGCGCCGTTTCTTAAAAATTCCAAGAGAGGTTTGCGCCAATCCGCTGTTGAAGACGAAGTCGATTTCATAGTGTTCTCTCTGAGCAGTTAATTTGAGCAAGCGACGTTCGCGCTTCCAGTATTCTTCACGCCATCAAGCAAACATTTCTGGCTGCTTTGCATGATCGCTTCCCGGCCGCCCTGCTTCAGGACAATCGCGGAAGGAGAATCTAGCAACACCGATTCGGTTCCGCTGTAGCGACTGGACACCTTGTAATTCTGGGGGCGAAGCCGCCCGTCTTCGCCAAGAGCGAGGAGCATGGGAAGTTCCCGATCTGGGTTTTGCGAGATGATAGGTGATGCACTCGACTGATACGCCGCCCACCTGTGATCTTTGCAGTAGGCGAGGAAGCCATCCCCCTGAGATGCGATTCGGCCATTTGTCGCGCAGGCCATTTCCAGCGCCACGGTTGCTGTTGTCGCGGTTACGCGCGTGTTTGCGGGCAACATACCCGCTGTGCCTTCGGCATGAGCTGCGGAGCTACCAACAATTACAAGTGCCGCGATCAGGAATGCTTTCATCGGTGTCTGGTTATCTAATGTTGAGTTCGGCAACCGGCCGAGACAGAGCGCCTACATGCCGAGAATTGACTCGCGATGCTCGCGCACGAGTGGCGAGCCTAAGACCATTAACGGCATATAGCGGAAGAAATTTGCGTCAATTCGACACCAAGAAACGTATTCAATAAATTCGAACATCGTTATTTTATGGTTCACGTAGTATGTGAGACGGCCGCAAAGACGTATCATTTCCACCGTCTTTAGCTTCGGTTGACCGGCGCGAAGCTTTAATAGCATCTGCCTATAGTGCGTCGCCTGCGCGGTGAACCCGTCTGATTTTGAATACTTGCGCGGCAAGGTGGTATTGCGGTTTCCCAAATATCGCGCGTCCGCACACCCTTCGAAGCTAATGCGAAGACGTACGGCAATGTTGAAAAAAAATCCCCGAGGCATGTAGCCCCGGGGATGGTCGAAAAATTACAGCAATAGCTCTGCGGTGGCTAGTTGCGCTTCCTCCAGTGATCCGGCGGCGGCCGCAAACATATCAGCTTGCCGGATCGCACGGTCAAGCCGTGGCAACGACTTTGCATATCGGCTCACCCCCGAGCCATCGAAGCTATCGGCGCCGGCGGCTGCACAAATGCGTATTCGCCGCGCTGAATTCACGCGACCAACATGCAGGTGACAATGGCGGCGTCGCGCAAGCGATCCCCACGCGTGCGCCGTAGCTTCTTTCCATTCCGTGGTCCCACCGATAAAAATCCCGACTGCAGGACAAAGCAAACTTGCAACGTCTTCAATTTGCATGCCGTTCTGAACAGCGATCAGCATCCTCGTTGGCATTCCGCGCAAACGTTCCTTCCACTTAAGCGAAAAGTCCAGGGACGCCAAGCCACCCGCTACGATGTCAGGCAAAACGATCCAGTCTGCGCCCTCCCCCAGTTTTTCGAGAGCGACGAGAAATGCTTCCTCGTCGAACGGCTGCTGTTGCACATAGGCCGACCACGCGCCGTTATCAAGCGCGTAGCGCATGCCTTCGGTCCGCAGTTCCCCCTTCGCGGATACAAGCAGGCGCCAGCGCGCATCGCATAATGCAGCCAGGTTGCGCTTGGTTCCAGTCCGGCTCGCATACCCCACCATCGGTACCCGGTGCATCGAGATACGCTCCTCTAACTCAGGATCGTCGTCTGCCGAGCCATCAACTCCATAGTAAGAGGCGTAGGCCATGTGACTTTGGGCCCATCCCATTTTCTTCCCATCCGAATATGGCCGCAGCCACGTCGGGACTTCGACATCCGGCATCATCGACGTGACTCCTTCGCCGGTACGTCTCGACCCGACACAACGATGAAACTGTCAATCATCGGTTTCACATCGGTGCGACGTATCCAAGGACGCACACTGACTACCGGTGTCCCCGCAACGTACAGCCGCGCCTCAGCCTCAGTTTCAAATAGTTCGGGATAGCACCGCTCTTTTGCAGCTTCAAACATAGGATCTCCACATGCGTTATGCGGAGCGACCCGAGCGGGTCGCTGCCCGCAGGGTCAAGAGTAAAAATGCCTACCCGTTGATGGGTAGTATGGAAATGTGTTTCCACCAGCGTTCGCCGGATGGCAACGCTTTCAGAAATGCGAGGCTTTCGGCCTCTCTCGGATATATCTCGATATGCGTGCCCTTTAAAACAGCGCTTTGCAAGTACATGAGCTGCGCGAGCGTCGATGCTCCGTACTGTTCAGCGACCGCACTGAGGGACTCGAGCGCATCAAGCAGTTCAGCGAAGAATGTTTGCGCTGCCGCAGCTCCGCCAGTCGTCTCGATGATTGATCGGATGACGAGGTTCGCCTGTGCTTGCGGGTCATTGTCAGGAACGTCTGCCGCACTAACGAGGCCAAGATTCACCAGGTTGTTAAGCACATCATCAGCAAAATCGGTACAGGAATACGACATCTTTATGCTCCAAGTGATGCGAGGAGCAGCCCCCCACCGGGCTGCTCGCCCGCGGGGGTTATTAAAATCGTTGCTAGAGCCAGCTTTACTCGGCGCGATAGTCTTCGCCGAGTGCGGTCACTTCTTTCCAGTTTGCAAGGTATGCGGCCGCGAGATCGGGACGGTCAACCAAGACCAACGCGTTCTCAGAGTTATAGATAGCTTGGCGACTGTAGTTGTAGGACCCGGTCTGGACCGTCACGCCATCGATCACGCAGAATTTCGAATGCTGATCTGGAAAAACGCTCACGGTCCGAACCGGAACGCCGGCGTGGACCAACGTGTTGAGCGCTAACCGAGCTTTCCCGCTCCGGTCCTCTTCGATGTTGTTTCGGTAGTCGACCGTGACCGCGACGTCAACGTTTCGCAATTTCTTCGCTTCCAGCAACGCGCGGACGACCGTAGAAGAGGTGAACGAGTAGCCCAACAAGCGAATGGAACGCCGGGCGCTCGCGATCGTTCTTAATACAAGCGCCTCTGCGCCTCCGTGCGGAGAAAACGCAAGCTGTACATCGGTGTATTCCGACGCTGAGGCGTTGGCCGAGAGGGCAAGCGCTGTCGGGACGGTCAAAGCAACCGTGCCACGTCGCAAGAAAACACGTCTATCCATCATCTTTCTCCAAGTGAAGTGGTTTACCGCAAAAGCCCCGGTCCTTGCGGTTGACGGGGCGTTGCGAGATCAGCGATCAGGCGCATGGCCTAACGAAAAATAAGTAAGCGACGTTCAGCACGCACCTTTGTGTCTGCCGGGGTCCCGACTGGTTGAACAAGGCGAACGGTGGATCGTCCAACGACCGGCACCGTGTAGTTCTAATAACACCCGCCAGTGCCGATGGCACAGCCGAGCATCGTCAGCAGCAGAAATAGCCGTTGCATAAATGGATAGATTGGCTAGCGTTGGGAAGAGATGAAGACGTCCCTTGTGGGAACGTCTC
>Ga0153932_1000136_pt1 | contig 35019 bp, 28 predicted proteins | sample TSNJ016MetaG_FD_102273 | JGI IMG/M metagenome (GOLD analysis project Ga0153932, IMG submission 102273) | Attine ant fungus gardens microbial communities from New Jersey, USA - TSNJ016 MetaG | ecosystem: Host-associated > Fungi > Mycelium > Unclassified | place: USA: New Jersey, Wharton State...
CGGCGGCGGTGGCGGCGGCGGAAACGGCGGCGGTCATTGAAGCAGGCAGCGCTTTGTGTGAACGAGGGGACACGGCGACAACTTCCGCTGTGTCCTCCCAGACCCCATCTCGTTGCTTCCCTGCGGCCAATCGATCAGCATCGCGAACGCGTTATTTCGCTGGTGCTTGTCGGCGGAAAATAATCACCTCGGTGCACGTCACTGCTTGGCATGTGCACCGATTTACTTCAGGCGTCGGCGCTGGAGCTATGAGTCTCGCTGCTACACGCGCTCCAGGTGTATGCGCATCAATCAGGACGATCGATCCGCTGTTTAGATTGCGTTGTGCGGCATGTCCGCGAATCAATTGACAAATGCAGCCGTCTACCGGCATCTACCGTTTCTCGCGCGGGAGCCTGTTTTGCACCATGCTCAACCGGCCGACAGAACTTCGCCATCGAGCCTGCCTTTTACCTGCCACTATTCGATTAGGCTTGTCATGCCTGCCTTTGGCTGAGCTGCTCATATTCTATATCGGCAATTCTTAGTCGGAACGACAGCGCAAGACTCCACCTTAGTCGACGCGTTCCTGCAGAAAAAACGCAGCGCAGTTTGCCATTACCCTCGTGCAGCTTCGCTACTTGCGTGCTTAGCCGCAGCGATCCTTTGCTGCGGTTCGCCAAAATGCTCTTCCATCGTTACCCTAACTAAAAATCGAATTAGCCATAACGGCGATGGCAGATGTCAATTTTCCTAATGGCTGTTTATTGAAACTTCGAAACTCAAACGGCGGCACACGTGGCTTATCAATAGCCATGCTCTCGAGTCCCTCGGTATATTGATGAACGCGCCGACATCTCGTGACTGCACTCGATGCCGGGTGAATCTCCTTCTCGATGCGGCGCAACAATCGCCCGACAAGATCAACCGATACGAAGCCCGAGCCAGACGTAGAATTCCGTCCAGTCTGGACCCGTTGCTCCTAGCATTCATTCTGAACAAAAATAACAACAAGACTAAAAACAAGATCCTAAGCCGGAATACAAGCGCACCGCGATTCAACGGCATCGGGCGACTTATCGCGATGCCTAAGCAGCAACGGCCAAGAAAAAGACAACAGCGGATTTATCCCGAAGACTTTCTGGCAAGGCTTGTGAGGTAAGCTATGTCGCCGTGGCACGCCGGAGTATCGGAGTGTGTCAGGGAACCGGGCAATAAGCTATGTCGATCGAATGCACTTATCCTGGTCTGCGCTGCCGCCATTTTTCGATATTCACACGATAAGGAGAGGACTAGATGTTCAGCTTTTTCACGCACGCCGCCTGCTATTTTGCCGGCGTGCTCACAGGTGTCTTCGTGTGCGCTTTATGCGTCGCGCGAGCCAGAACGCCGGGCGAAGACAGGTAAGTCAGCGCCGAAAAATTCAGCGCGCGATCCGGGACAAAGCTTTCGTCGCTGAAGGGAACAACGAGAGGGCATGCTCTAAAGATTAGAAAGCGATAGTGAAGCGGGCGGCTCGCATCCAGGCGCGCCATGCAGACATCGACGCAAAAAAATACTGCAGCCAACGTCAGACAAACGATCGCACGCAGCAGTCAGCGCGATCTCGATCCATCACCCAAGGTTGAAAACCGTGTGCGCACACCACCACGTTGACTCCTTGAGCCTGCGCGGGCTGTGCTCCACATGTCCGATGACCGGTTCGACCGCTTAGGCTCGCTTTCAACTACGCGGCCGAGTTAGCTGGACTTCTACGTTTCACGCAATAAATCAACGGTAAACCCGGCGACGACGCGAATCAATATAAAGGGCCCCTTTGAAACTGCCCCGCAAAGTTCGAAGTCGGAGAAATTCAAAAGATCAAGGTCGCTTGCCCGACCGAACCACAAATCCTCATGCTCGCGCCCAGAGCGCCTGACGCCCGACTTCAGATACTTCGGACAATGAGAGCCTGGGCCGTTAATTTCCTGCTTTTTACGTTCACTCGCCCGGCACACTACAATCTAGCCCGTCGATGTCCTTCGTTTCATCCTGCCGACCGTCATGCACACCCTGTTTGCCCACCCGCTTGCCCGCCTTTCACTCGCCTTACCCCTGCTCGCCCTCGCCGCTTGTGGCGGCAAGGCCGCGCCCACACCTAGCTACCAGGCCGAAATGTTCTCGACGGGCGCGAGTCCCTTCGCGCACAACTACGACGCCACCAGCCAGGAAACCTGCGAAGCCTCGCGCCGCGCGCTGCTGAGCCAGGGTTACATGACGACCATGGCGCAGCCAGATACCGTCGATGCCACCAAGAACTTCCAACCGGCAGCGGATACGCACGTGGTGGTGTCGTTCCACGTGGTCTGCACGGCGGGCGAGAACGCGAGCAACACGAGCATTGCGTATGTGAATGCGGTGCAGGATGGTTATACGTTGAAGAAAAGCGATACTTCGGCCAGCGTGGGATTGAGCGTGCTCGGCTCACTCTCGCTGCCGATCCGCTCGAACAGCGACTCGATGGTGAAAATCTCCAGCGAAACCGTGCCGGCAGGCAAGTTCTACGACCGCTTTTTTAGTCTGGTCGGCCACTATCTGAAGACGGTGCCGCGCAGTTCGCCCGTTCCTGGCGAGAACGTCAGCAGCCAGGCGCTTGCGCCGTCGCTGATCCTGAATTCGCCGGAGCTCACGCCAACGCCTATCGTCGTGCAGACGCCGGCCGCCAGTTCGGCCGCTCGCGCGGAGTTAAAGACCGGTGCCGTTTCAGCCGCCAGCGCCCCGGCGGCGACAACGGCAACGACAGTAACGGCTGCTGCTCCGGCGTCCGCGGCAGTGGCGGCATCGGCGACTACGCCTTAAGCGCTTGCAAAGTGCGGGAGATGATCGCCGAGATCAAATCCCCTTCAATTCGGCACATTCACGCTGCCACCGCTAAACGTGATCGCATTCGCTCCCGGCGACGCCGAAATCGCCGGCAAATTGCTCACTGTCAAAACTGGCGCAGACCCCGCCGTACCGCCCCGCGGCACCGTATGCACGACCTGCGACGGCGGCAACGGCGCACCGTTTTTCAAATGCGCCCACATCAGGTTCAGCGCCTGCAAGTTGTAGTAGTGCAGCGGCACGAAGCGCGTGTCGAAGCCCGCGACGCTCAGGAATGCATCGAAATGCTGGCCGTTCGTAATCTCGTAAAACGACAGATTGCTTGAGTTACCTTCGGCGAGCTTGTTCATCGCGGCATACGGGCGCGACGCATGGTTGATCGGCACAAGCGTATCCGAGCGTCCCTGCACGATGATCGCCGGCTTGCCGCGCAGATTCGCATTTACGCGGATTGCGTTGACGCTCGCTGTCATCCGCGCATCGCCGTTCGTCCACAAGCCGCGAAGACAAAACGCGCCGGCAAAACTGGCGTCGGCGGTAGCGAATCGATGGTCCGCCGCGCCCGCATTCCCCAGGTTGTAGACCAGGTTGATGCCGTTGGTCGGCGGCACGCCATTGCCGGTTCCAAACACCGTCGGCATCGGCGATACAGCCGGGCTGACGCCCGCCGCCCCCGTCACGGCATTGGTCGTGCCGAAACTGAAATTGCAGAGGTTATCTGCGACGCTCGACTGCGTGTACGCATTCGCGTACGTCACCGCCACGGCGGGCACGGCTTGCGAATCCCACATCGGCGCCTGCAGGAAGTCGGAGTCGGTCTGATAACCCGCCTGATGCAGCAGGGCGAGCGCGCTGTTGGCCTGACTGGTTACATCGCCGCCGGTAATCAGGCCGTTCACGGCCAGCGACGCGCAGCGCGCCGCCCGGATCGACGCGGTCGTGGTCAAAGGCAAGGTCGTGAGATACGGCGCGCCCGCCGCGGCCGGCGCCAATGCCGCGCACGGCTGCAGCAGGTTCGCCAGCGACATGTAGTCGGCAAGCGGACGGCCGAACGACGCCACCGCCACGCCGCCCTGCCTCACCGACACCTGCGATGGCACGTTCAGGTTGATCTGCGGCTCACCCACGACCACCGCCGTGATCCATCCCTGCGTGTCCTGCTCGGCTGCCGCGAGCGACGCGCCGCCGCCATTGCTCACCGACGCCGCGATGGTCGTCACATCGCCGCGGTTATAGCGGATTTGGCGCGTGCTGCCATTGAGGGAACCGTAGGTATCGTTGAGCGCCCAGTACGCGAACTGGATCGCCTGAAGCGTATTCGTGCCCCAGTTTTTCTCGGGATTTTGCTGCGAGTGGGCGTGCTTGAACGCGTAGCGATTCGGGAATTGCGCGTTGAACGTGGCGAGACCCGTGCTTCCAAGGTTCGCCGTGAACACGCTGGTCTTGCCGCCAGCGGCCGCATTGGTCAAAGTGCCGTCGATCAGCGTAACCGTGTTCGTCGCCAGTTCGTGCGCGCCGTTGCCGCTGCCTTTATCGGTGTAAGCGACCGCGCAGCCGCGTTTCAAACCCCATTCCCCTGCCGCCGATATAGCCCCGTACACGCCGCGCGAACCGGACGATGTGGCGGTGACAATGCACGGTTGGTCAGGGTTGAAGCTCGCAGGAATCTGCACGAGCAAACTCACGTTGAGCGTGCCGCTGCCGTCGTCCGCGAAAGCCAGATATTCCTTGCCGGCGATCATCCCCTGGCCGAGGGTGTCGTTGCCGTTCAAGTCGACGTTCGGCCCCCAGAAGCGCCCGTAGCCGCCATTGATGGACATATCGACGAGCGCGCGATAGTTCGAGTAAATCGCGAGACGGCGCAATTCAGCGGCGCTCGGCGCGGCTGGATTAGAAATGCCCGGTGGCGTAGCCGATGCCAACCCGTCCTTGCCCAGTCCCGCCGTCAGCAGGTCGTCGGTCGCGCCGTCGTAGGTCTGCGTACGCACGCCGCCGGAGATGAAATTCGGCAGAGCATTGTTCTTGGAGCCATTGCCGTTGCCATGATCGTCATCGTCGCCATGACAGCCCGCCAACCCGAATACTGCCAATGTCAGGGCAAGCGCCGTGGCCGCCGCCCTGGCCGCCGTGACTCGCGGGAAATTTTTCATCGTCGCCTCCACCCTGTCGTTTTTATCCGGCGTGCTACTTTCGATGCACCACGTCGCGAACCTGGCGCCTGCTCTCAACCAGGAAGCCTGAGCCCACAACGCATAACGGGTTCCGGTGCGATGCACCGGAACCCGTTATTTAAACCACTGGACTAAATCGCGTCGCGTACTGCAAAACCGTTGCGACACCGCGGCTCGTTCCATGGTTCAGGAAGACATTAGCCTCCACCACCATTCGGCTGAGCCAGCGTCAGCTTGTTCGACACCGACGTCACTCCGCTCACGCCCTTGGCCACTTCTTCGGCCTTCGGGATCTGCGCGCCGTCAGGCACCGTCCCCGTCAGCACGACTGCACCGCCACGTGCGCGCACGAAGATGTTCGACACGTCGATGCCCTGTGCCTTGCTCAAGGCACGGCGTACATCGAGGCCGAGCTTGCGGTTGACCTTCTTGGTGGTCTTGGCCGACGGCGCTGCGTCAGTCGTGGCCGCGGCATCACTTGATTGAGCATAAGCGCTCGACGCCACTGCGACGCACACCACGACGCTCAGCGCCTTCAACATATCGACTACTTTCATGACTTCTCCTTTTGTTTCGCTTTGGACTTCGCAAAGTGTTGCTCTTGTGCTTCTTTGGACCGCATCAACCCAGCGGCTTGCTACGACATCTTGCGGTCTGTGTATCACCGGCGATTCGACGATCGGCGACCCTACGACACAAACAAACCGGCGATGCTGGCGACACGGTGTTGCGAGAGACTGGCGAAAAAAAACGAATGTCCGGCCATTCTTATACGGAAGTCATTACCGCTGGCACAAGGACATAAGCTGCTGCACATCATGCGACACGGCCGGTTCTGCTCGGAGTATTTTTTCCGAATGCCGGTTTGGCGGCGCGGATGCTGGTTCTACGGCGGCGAACGTCAATTTAATCCAGCCTCGCGAGAAGCGCAAAGCATTTAACACGATGAAGCGCTGACTCGACCGTACTTGTCGTTATTGTCATACCAAGTTAGGGCCTGCCCGTGATCCAACAGCAGCGGTGATCATGTACCATCGGCGAAAATTGCAACAGGGCGCTGGCATGAACTAACGGCATGCGTATCGCTGTATTAGCACAAGCATATTTCATTGCCGCGACGGAATAAATGGCTTATCGCGTAGGACGGGAGGGTTTTAACCATCGCTAATTGGTTGATGAATGACTGAATGCGAGGGTTTTCCCTTTCCCCTTTCTCTTTTCCGCTGTCGTTTATAAAATCCGCTGCTTCCAAGGTTTTGCGGTTTTGCGTCAACGCAGGTCCCCGCTCCATCGAACCCGACAATGACCCAAACTCCCGGCCAAGAACCTCCCCTTCAGGACACCCCGAAAAAATCCCGTGCGCGGCGCATGGCGCCAACCATGGCGCGCTTTGTCGCCATCTCCTGGCGCGACCTGGCCGTGTCGTTCGGACCAATCCTGCTGATCAGCGCCGCCGCGATCTATTTCGCCGTGCGCCTAATCCAGCCCGCGCCGCCCAACACGCTGACGATGTCAGCCGGAACCAAGGGCAGTTCGTTCTGGAACGACGCGCAGCAGTACAAACGGATTCTCGCGCGCAACGGAGTCACGCTGAACGTGCTGGAGTCGCAAGGTTCGCTCGATAACCTGCAAAAGCTCGAAGACCCGAAACAGAACGTCGATGTCGGTTTCGTGCAGGGCGGCATGTCGGCGCCCGGCGCGCCGGACAAGCACGAGAATCTGGTCTCGCTCGGCAGCGTGGCGTATGTACCGCTGGCGGTGTTTTATCGTGGACCGATGCTGACGCGGCTTTCAGAATTGAAGGGTAAGCGGCTCGCCATCAGCACCGAAGGTAGCGGCACGCGCGCGCTCGCGCTGGCGGTGCTGAAGGCGAATGGCATCGAGCCGGGCGGCGACACCGAATTGCTGCCGTTGAGCGGCAACGAGGCAGCGAGTGCGCTCACAGACGGGAGTATTGACGCGGCGTTCCTCACCGGCGATTCCGCGCAGCCGCCGACCATGGGCAAGCTGTTTCGCTCGCCCGGCATTCATTTCTTCGATTTCACCCAGGCCGATGCGTACGCCCGGCGCTTTCCGTACCTGAAGGTCATTGTCCTGCCAATGGGTTCGCTCGATCTGGCGAAGAACGTGCCGCCGCATCCGATCCACCTGATTGCGCCGACGGCCGAACTGATCGCCCGCGACGGGCTGCATCCGGCGCTGTCCGACCTGCTGATCGAAGCCGCGAAAGAAGTGCATGGGCGCGCGAACCTGTTGCAAACGGCCAACGAATTCCCCGCGCCGCTTCAGCATGAATTTCACATCAGCGACGACGCCGAGCGCTACTACAAGTCGGGTAAAAGTTTCCTGTACCGGACGCTGCCGTTCTGGATCGCGAGCTTGGCGGATCGCGCGATCGTGCTGCTGGTGCCGATCATCGTGGTGCTGATTCCGGGGTTGCGGCTCGTGCCGAGTCTGTACAGATGGCGCGTGAAATCGCGGATCTACAAGATCTACGGCGCGCTGATCGGCATTGAACGCGAGGCGATGAGCGACCCCGAACCGGCGCAACGGGAGGCGCTGATCGAGCGAGTGGATGGCATCGAAAATGCGGTCAACCAGATGAAGATGCCGCTCGCCTATGCCGACCAATTCTATGTGCTGCGCGAGCATATTGGCTTCGTGCGGCAGCGGCTGACCGTCGCGCAGGCCGCCGCGCTCGATGCTCAGGCAGACACCGTTCAGCACACCACGTAATATCGAAAGAAGAAACAAAGGTAGCCGGGTGTGACGGCTAACGCGACGAGCAATGCAACAGGGAGATTCATATGAGCGCCTCGCCTTCCATCGATCCGCGCCAGCCGTACTTTTTTTTCGATTTCAACTCTCCCTTTTCGTATCTGCTGCTCGAACAGCATGAAAAGTGGCCGAACATACCGTTCGAAATCCTGCCAATCGACTATCTGAAGCTCCTCAAGCATTGGGGCCAACCGATGCCGGGCCTGATTCCGTCCAAGCGCGTGTTCATGTACAGATACGCGCTCTTTCGCGGCGAACAGCTTGGTATTCCGTTCAAAATGCCGCCATCGCATCCCTTCGATTCTAGCAAGGCGCTGCGTTTAGCTGTGGCGTCAGGCGGCGAGATCGGCTGTATCCGGGAGATTTTCCGGTTCATCTGGAAGGACGGCCGCGATCCGTCGACCGAGCAGGGTTTCGACGATCTCTGCCGCCACGTAGGCCTGCCCGATGGCGCGAAAATGATCGAACTCGAAGACGTGAAGGCGAGCTTGATGGCAAATGTGGAGCGAGCGATCGAACTCGGCGTGTTCGGCGTGCCGACCTTCGTCGTGAACGAGCAATTGTTCTGGGGCGAAGACACGCTCCCCATGGTGCTCTACGTCGCCCGTTCGCCAAACTGGCTGGAAGCGGCGGAAGTGCAGCGAATCAGCAATCTGCCGCGGACCGCGCCGGCCGCGTAGGCGGCGTGCAATGACGTTCGAGAAGATTGCCCGTGCGGGTTCGTCCGAGAGGCCGTATCCCACGCATAGCATGCACGCTATGGCGTAAGCGCCCGGCGGGGCTTAATGTGACACATTCGGTGGCGCATTCCGTAGCGCGCTTTCTCGACCGGGTGTGCACAACGGCTGATCGTCCCGCCACGCATTGCTACGCAACACTTAGCCAAGGGTCCACCCGAAGACCGCGCGCGCTCAATGACCAAACCCATCGATCCGACTGATCCTGCCAACTACGCCAGCTCTGCCCCGGATTCCCTCGACATCTGGCTGATCCGCGTGCTGCAAACGCTGCTGACCGAACGCAGCGTGACGCAGGCCGCGCTGCGGCTGGGGCAGACGCAACCCGCGATCAGCACGGCGCTGCGGCGGCTGCGCGAACTCCTGCGCGACCCCATTCTCGTGCGCGGCAAGCAAGGCATGGTGCCGACCGAGTACGGGGCGTCGCTGCTGCCGGCGGTGCAGCGCACGTTGCGCGAGGTCGAGTTTGTCGCCACGCCGCATGGCGCGTTCGATCCCACCACGTCACGGCGCACGTTCCGGGTTGCCGCGCCGGATTATCTGAACGACTTTTTCATGCCGACGCTGATTCGCGCGTTCCGCGTGGCGGCGCCCAACGGGCGGCTGGAGATCGAATCGCTGACGCCGACGCTCGACCACGAACGCGCGCTCGATGAAGGCGAGCTCGATGTGGTTATTGGCAACTGGGAAAATCCTGAGCCGCGTTTTGCGCGCCGCGACCTTTTCACCGACAGCTTCGTGTGCCTCATGCGCCGCGGCCATCCGCTCGCACGCGAACCGCTGACGCCCGCACGCTACGCGCTCGCCGCGCATCTCGCGCCCACCACGTATAGCGGTGCAAAGCGCCATCCTATCGATATAGGCCTGGCGGGCGCGGGCATCCAGCGACGCATTGTTACGACCATTCCGTACTTCGGGCTCGTACCGCAAGTGCTGCTGCAATCGGACTTGATCTTCACCGCCACGCGACGCTTCGCGCTGCATTACGCGGCGCTATTGCCACTGGCGGTCATGGAATCGCCGATCGAGTTTCCGCCTATCGAAAGTTATCTGATGTCCCTGCCCGAAGTCAGCCGTCCCACCGATCTCGCTTGGTTGCAGGCACTGATGGCCGATGTCTCCCTGGAGTTGACCGGGCAGCCCGCGGCTGTGGAAAACCGGTAAGAGTTTCTTGTTTTATCGCTTGATGCGGGCCGGTTGCGGGCCAGACTCAAAATTCTCTGCCGCAACGCAAAATTCCGTAAATCCTTCTCCGACAAGCCTTTCCGCTATTCTGCGGGTCCTGAAAACGTGTCTGACAAGTCACGTTCGCGCCCAACCTATGGGACAATCACGCTTCTTCTGCAATATCAACCCCGCACTTACCCCAATGTCCACCGAAGCCCCGCTCTCCCGCCGCGCCGATCTAGCCATTACTGGGCGGATCGTCTCGGTCGTCACATTCACGTTCATTTGTTACCTGACCATCGGCATACCGCTCGCGGTGCTGCCGGGTTTCGTGCATACGGATCTAGCCTATGGGTCGGTCATGGCGGGCGTGGCAATCAGCGTCCAGTACTTCGCGACGCTTGCTTCGCGCCCGCTCGCCGGGCGCACGGCGGACACGATCGGGCCGAAGCAGACCGTGCTGTACGGACTGAGCGCCTGCGCAATCAGTGGCGTGTTGCTGCTCAGCGCAGCGCTCGCATCGCAATGGCACACAGTGAGCTTGGGGCTGCTGATTATCGGCCGTCTGGTGCTTGGCTTTGGCGAGAGCTGGGTCGGAACCGGTGCGATCACCTGGGGAATTGGGCGGGTTGGAACCGGCAGCAGCGGACGAGTGATCTCGTGGAACGGCATTGCCACGTATGGCGCGCTCGCAATTGGCGCTCCGCTTGGTGTGGCGATGGAACGCTCGATCGGCTTTGCATCGCTGGGCGCGTTGGTGATCGCGCTCGGAGGCCTTGGATATTGGCTCGCCATGCGGATGGACGCGGTTCCGGTCGTGCATGGCGAGCGCATGTCGTATCGCAGCGTGTTCTTTCGCGTGTTGCCGCATGGTATGGGTCTGGCGCTGGGGTCTGCGGGTTTTGGATCGATCGCCACGTTCATCACGCTCTTTTATGCCGCGCACAACTGGCCTGACGCAGCGCTTTCGCTGACCGTATTCGGCACGATGTTCGTCGGCTCGCGGCTCTTGTTTGCCAACACCATCAAGGTCTTCGGCGGCTTTCGCGTGGCTATTGTGTCGTTTGCGTTCGAATGCGCCGGCTTGTTGATGCTCTGGCTTGCCGCCGATCCCGCCTTCGCGCTTGCGGGCGCGGCGCTGACCGGGTTTGGCTTTGCGCTGATATTCCCTGCGCTCGGCGTGGAAGCGGTTGGGCTTGTGCCGCCGGCCAGCCGGGGCGCGGCATTGTCGGCGTATTCGGTGTTTCTCGATTTGTCGCTGGGCGTGACGGGGCCGCTGGCCGGGTATATCGCGGGCGAGTTCGGTTTCAGCTCGGTGTATCTGTTCGCTGCGGTTGCGTCGGCGGCGGGCGTGGCGCTGACTGTCGCGATGTATATGCGCACAGGGCGCGGGGTTGGTGGGGCGGCTACGGTCTAAAAACCGGATCGCCTAACCGATGACAAACGTCCGCTTCGGCGGACGTTTTGTTTGGCGAGTTCGAACGGATGAGAACGGTTGAGAACGGACGAGGGACGACCCAAAGATAGCGCTCAACATTCCCCATGCCATAATTTCTGGCCTTCATCCATCGATAGCGATCGTCCTGCTTCACGACCCTGCTTCACGAGCCCGTTGATCATGTCAAACTTGCTTTCCCGTCACTTCCTCAGCATGGCCTATAACAACGCGTGGTCGAATCATCGCTTGTTGAAGGCTTGCGCTCAGCTGACCCAGGCGGATTTCACCGCGCATCGAACCAGCTTCTTTCCGTCGATCAAGGCAACGCTCAACCACAATCTGACCGTCGACTGGTTTTACATCGATGCGCTCGAACGCGAGCAAAACAACCAGCCGCCCCATCCGCAGATCATGTCGTTCTTCGAGCCGGAAGAACCCTTCGATACCTGTGCCGACCTGCAGCGCGAGCAACGGATCGTGGACCACAAGCTTATCGATTACTGCGCCAATCTCGCCGATACAACCCTCGAGCGTCAGGTCACCCTCCTGCGTCCACGCGCAAAACAGCAGGAAACGCGTGCCCGCCTGCTCGGCCATGTGTTCCAGCATCAGATCCATCATCGCGGACAAGTGCATTCGATGCTTGCCGGCACATCGGTCGAACCGCCGCAACTCGACGAATTTTTCTGCGATATCGATGCCTCACTGCGCGCCGCCGATCTCGCCGAAATGGGCCTCAGCGAAGCGGCCGTCTGGGGATAAACGAAGCGTTCGCCCAACGCTGCCGACGAGTGCCGATTCTCATTCAATCCCCGTCGCCGCGCTGCTTGTCTTAGAATCGGCCCTTGGTCCCAACTTCTGCGCACTATGAACACGACATCGGAGGACCGCTGGCGCGACTTGCGCCCGGACCCGGACAGTGACACCCCGCTGTATCTCCAGCTCGCCCGCAAGCTCGGCAACGCCATTCACGACAATCGCTGGAACGCGGGCGAAGCGTTACCCTCGGAACGCGTGCTGTCGGAGGCCCTCGGGGTATCGCGGATCACGTCGCGCAAAGCGATCGCGTTGCTGGTCGAGCAAGGGCTGATCCGGCGCACGCAAGGCGCCGGTTCGTTCATCACGCCGCGCTATGAAGATCCGCTCTCGCGGCTGTCGAGCTTCAGCGAAATGCTGCGTCGACGCGGTTTTACCCCCGGTTCGAAGTGGCTCTCCCGCGTGATCGAACCGGCGAATCGCGATGAAGTGATCCAGCTGGGGTTATCGCCGGCGGCCGCCGTGACACGCTTGCGGCGCTTGCGCACGGCCGATGGCATTGTGATGGCGGTCGAGAACTCCACCTTTCCGGCGGCGCTGATTCCAGACCCGCAGGCCGTCGGCGATTCGCTTTATAGCTTCCTGGAACAGCGCAACTTGTCGATCGTGCGAGCCCTGCAGCATTTCCGCGCGGTCAACGCCAGCGATGAAATCGCCGAGCAAATGGGCATTGCGCCGCACGACGCGCTGCTGCTGATCACGCGCGTGGGTTATACGGCGGACCAGCGCCCGATCGAACTCACCGATACGTATTGCCGCAACGACTACTACGATTTCGTCGCAGAACTGCGCAAGTAGTCGCAAGCAATTACCACCAGCGCGGCTGATCGGTCCCGATAGGCACCGGTGGCGAGTTCCAATACGGCGGCGTCAGCGACATGCGCTCAGGCGGCTGAGTGCAGGTGAGCGATCCGAACGGCGAAGCGATGGTTTGCAGCATGTCGCGGACATCGTCGAGTTGGGGATCGGGCACATTCTGGCCGTCTTCGACGAGTCCCATCGATTGCAACCAGCGCCCGGTTCGCGCCAGCGATACACGCACGTGCCAGCTTCCGCCTTGCGTGGCGCGCCGATGCAACGCGATCATCGCGCCCAATGCCGCGAGGTACCCCGTGGCGTGATCCAGCGCCTGGCAAGGCAGGTGTCGAGGTTGCGTCTGACCCGCTGCTTGCGCTTCCGTCCACGCGATGCCGCTCGCCGATTGCACGAGGCTGTCGAAGCCGCGGCGTTGCGACCACGGGCCTTCGTGTCCATAAGCCGATATCGTCACATACACAATGCCCGGCCGCAAGCGCGCGGCTTTATCGGGTCCGAATCCAAGTGCTGCCAGCGTGCCGGGCCGATAACCTTGCAGGAACACATCGGCATCTTTCAATAACGTGCGCAGCCATTCACGGCCGCTTTCTTCGCGAAGGTCGAGCGTGGCAGAACGCTTGCCGCGGCCGTTGTCGATCACTAATGGCGGGATGTTCGGCAGATGCGGACCGTTGATGAGCAGCACGTCGGCGCCATGCTCGGCGAGCGTGCGACCTGCCACCGGCCCCGCGATGATCCGGCTCAGATCCAGCACACGGACGCCAGACAACGGCCGATGTGGCTCGTCGCGGCCGATTGCTTCGGGCGGCGCATCGTCGAGTTTGACGATCTCCAGCAGCGGTATTTCCGCGATCGCCTGAGCCTGCGGCAAGCTCGCCCACTCTTCCGGCGAGCGGATCAACGCGGCGCACAGGCCGGCATCGGCGAGTGCCTCGTCCAGGTTGGCGCCGTCCCAGTAACGAATGGCTTGCGTGACGCCGACGAGATCGTTCGCGCACCCCAGCAGCTTCACCACGCCGTCCCGATGATGCTTGAAGTTCGTATGAAGCTGAATCCAGCGGCCGTCACGGGTCTCGTAGAAGCCCATCAGCGGATCGCGCAACTCGGGCGGGTTATCGGCGCCGATGCGCAGATAACGCTCGCTGCGAAACGCGATGGCCGCACGCCGCGTGTAGACATGCACGTCCTGCGGCCGCCCCGTGCGATGCCGGAAGCATTCGGCCGCCGCCAACGCGGACGCGCCCACGCTCGCCGTCGCCAACGCGCTCACCCGATACACCGACGGAAGTTGCCGTTCCTCGCCGCTGACCGTGAGGTGGTTCAGCGCCTCAGGGTTTCCTTGAGCCAAACGCCAGAGTTCTTCGACAGCTTTCATCGCCATGCTCCCTTTCAATGCTGTATGCCTGGCCTTCGAGACTTGCGCATCTATCCTTGCTTAATATGGACCGCCGGCGCTCGGATCGGTTTCAAGCGTAGACCAATCGGCCCATCGATTGCTATGAAGATCGGCACGTTATGCCTGCCCACATCCACGTAAAATCACGGCACTCCCTCCGCCGGCTTCCTCCATGCCCGACACAATCCGCTCGAACGTCACACCCCCACCCTCACCCCAATCGCTCACGGTCATGTTGTGGCTGGTCGCCACGGGTTTTTTCATGCAGACGCTCGATTCGACCATCGTCAATACGGCTCTGCCGGCCATGGCGAAGAGCCTCGGCGAAGCGCCGCTGCGCATGCAAGGCGTGGTCATCGCGTATTCGCTAACCATGGCGACGGTCATTCCGTTTTCCGGTTGGCTGGCCGACAAGCTCGGCACGCGTCACGTGTTCTTCAGTGCGATCCTGATCTTCACCATTGGCTCGTTGCTTTGCGCGAATGCTCACTCGCTCATGCAACTGGTGATTTATCGCGTGGTGCAAGGGGTGGGCGGCGCGATGCTACTGCCCGTCGGACGCCTTTCATTGCTGCGCGTGGTGCCCGCAGAACGATATCTCAGCGCGATGTCGTTCGTTGCCATTCCGGGGTTGATCGGGCCGCTCATAGGACCGACGCTCGGCGGCTGGATCGTGCAGATTGCCTCGTGGCACTGGATCTTTCTGATCAACGTGCCAGTGGGCGTGATCGGTTGTATTGCCACCCGGCTCTTCATGACCGATAGCCGCAATCCAGCCACGGCGCCTTTCGATCTCACCGGTTATCTGATGCTCGCGGTCGGCATGGTCGCGTTGACCATTTCACTCGATGGCCTCGCCGACCTCGGCCTTCAACACGCTATCGTGCTCGTGTTGCTCGTGCTGAGCCTGGCGTGTTTTGTCGCTTACGGACTGCACGCCGTGCGCGTTCCGCAACCGATCTTCTCGCTCGATCTCTTCAAGATCCATACGTTCAGCGTCGGCTTGCTCGGCAACCTGTTCGCGCGCATCGGCAGCGGCGCGATGCCGTATCTGTTGCCGCTGCTTCTGCAGATCAGTCTCGGTTATTCGGCGTTCGAAGCCGGTCTCATGATGCTGCCCGTGGCCGCTGCCGGGATGCTGTCGAAGCGCATTGTGACGAGCCTGATCATGAAGCGCGGGTATCGAAAGGTACTGATGGTCAACACGGTGCTCGTCGGCCTCACGATGGCAAGTTTTTCCCTCACCAGCGCCGATCAGCCTCTGTGGCTGCGGCTTGTGCAACTGGCGTTCTTCGGCGGCGTCAACTCCATCCAGTTCACCGCGATGAACACCCTCACGCTGAAAGACCTCGGAACCGGCGGCGCCAGCAGCGGCAACAGTTTGTTCTCACTCGTGCAGATGCTGTCGATGAGTCTTGGCGTCACTATTGCCGGCGCAGTGCTCGCGACCTTCACCGGCATTTTGCCCAAGGTCACCGCGACGAACTCGCTGCCCGCCTTTCACGCGACGTTCCTGTGCGTGGGCATTATTACGGCTGCGTCAGCGTGGATCTTCGCGCAGCTCGGGCCGGAGATTCGCGCGGTGAAGACCACGAAAACGGATCCGTCGGAGGCGCATTAGAGCGCGGGACTTGTGACCGCATTGACGATTGCCAACAACGTGCCATCGCGAATCATCGCGGCGTGCGCGCTGCACTATGAAAGTGCACGCGCCCTCGCCACATCGCCACGATAAAAACCGCTCCCGCGCCTCAGCCCCGGCAGCGGCCGGTTTCGGCGGGAATATCTCAATTGTCGGGCAAATGCGCATATTTCTTGCTCTTCAGGGAGCGGCCCTATCCTGTAAACTGTTTCTTCCCCGATGTTTACTCCCACTCGAGCCGCGTTCGAACGCCTGCCAAAACCACCATGAGCATGGTTGATCTCGACCCTCCCCGCTTTCAGCCCCCTCGTCCCGTCGCGGGCGATGACGGCACGCGGCGCACCGTCCTGTACGGCGAGTACACGGTGTTCAGCGTTTTCCAGCCCGTGTTCTCCGTGTCCCATCGACGCGCAATCGGTTATCACGCATCGTTGCGAGCGCGGGACGATTCCGGGCGGCAAGTTCCATCGCATGAAGTCTTCACACAGGCAGCGCGGCGCGGCGATCTGCTCGAACTCGGCCGGCTGGCTGAATCGCTGCACCTGGGCAACTTCTTTTCCTTCGATAGCGACGACGAATGGCTGTTCCTAAGCCTTCACCCGGCTGCGTTGATGGACACGAGCTACGGCGATGCGCTGCTGGCATCGTTGAAAAACATCGGACTGCCGCCGCAACGCGTCGTGCTGGAAGTGCCCGAGCAAGCGGGCGGCGAGACCACGCGCTTTGCTGAGATCATCGATTCATTGCGCAAGTCAGGCTTCCTGATCGCCCTGGACGGCTTTGGTGTGAAGCATTCGAATATCGACCGCGTATGGCATCTGCGGCCCGATATCGTGACGCTCGATCGCTGCATCCTGCAGCAAGCGAGCGAACATTCGCATATCGAGCGCGTATTGCCGGGGCTGGTTTCCCTGCTGCATGAATCAGGTCAACTGGTGTTGATGGGCGGCCTGAGCACCGAACGCGACGCATTGATCGCGCTCGAATGTAATGTGGATTTCGTGCAAGGCGCATATTTCGCCGGGCCCAGCGTGGAAGCCGTGAAGCCGCAAGCCGCGCAAGGTGTTCTGGATGCGTTGTCGGCCGCGTCCCGTGAGCGTGTGGCTGCGCGTGAACGCACGCAGTCGGCACGGCTGGCGCCGTATGTGGGCGCGCTGGAAACGGCGGCGGCGCGTCTTATCGAAGGCGAAACGCTCGCCGATGCAACCCGCACGCTCTTGCAGCTTCACGAAACGGCGCGTTGTTTCCTGCTCGACTCATCCGGCCGGCAGATCGGCGATAACATCTTGCCGGCCGCGCGGGCATCGCAACGGGCCAAGCGTTTTCGGCCCTTGCTGCATTCGGAAGGCGCGAGCTGGGAACGCCGGCCGTATTTCATCGAAGCGTTGCGCACGCCGGACCGGGTTCATCTGACTGCGCCTTATCTGTCGATCAACGAGGCGCATCTTTGCGTGACGGCGTCTATCGCCGCGCATACGCCGCGAGGCTTGCAGGTCCTGTGCGTCGATATCAACTGGGACGTGACATCGCAACGGCGTTAAGCGTTTTGCGTCGTGCGTTTTGTGCCGCGGTCACACATGCGAGCGCGTCAGTGCAGCCTTCACGGCGCGCGCAAGATCTCCAACCTGAAACGGCTTCCTGAGCACCGCGTACCCCTGCACGCGGTCCTTCGATACATCCACATCGGCGTACCCCGTCGCCAGGATCATGGGCAGTTGTGGACGTGAGCGCTTCGCTTCGGCAATCACTTCAAGGCCGTTCATGCCGGGCATCGCGAAATCGACCATCAGCAAGTCCGGATTGTCTGCCGACAGCCGCTCCAATCCTGCGCGACCATGCGCGGCCTCGGTGACCGCATAGCCGAGCATCTTCAGGCAATCGACGAGAAACGTCCGCACATCGACGTCGTCCTCAATCACAAGAATCCGTTCGTGCGCGCCCGTGATCTCCTCGCCCGGCTCTACAACCTCCGCTTCGACCACCACGCGCTCGCGCAAGGGCAGCCATAACTCGACCGTCGTGCCGTCGCCCGGCTCGCTGTGAATCCGCGCCGTTCCACCTGCCTGACTTGCAATGCCATAGACCTGGCTCAAGCCCAGACCTGTGCCCTTGCCGACCGGCTTGGTCGTGAAAAACGGATCGAAAACGCGCGTCAGCAACTCCGGCGCAATGCCCGTGCCCGTATCGCTTACGCCGATCACCACATATTGTCCCGGCGGCACCGTTTCGTCAGGCGCCGCGCGCTGGCTCACGCGAATGGTCAGCAAGCCGCCGTCGGGCATGGCGTCGCGGGCATTGATTGCCAGGTTGAGGACGGCGAGTTCGAGCTGGTTGGCATCGGCGTCGGTCCAGGCCTCTTTCACATCGAAGCGCGTGCCGAAATGAATGCCCGTTCCCAGTGATAACGTCAGCATGTCGCGCATGCCATGCAGCATCGAAATAACGTCGATGGCCTTCAGGTCCAAATTGCTGCTGCGTGAAAACGTGAGCAGTTGCCCAGTCAGCTTCGCGCCGCGTTCGGTCGCGCGCTTGACCGTCTGCGCCATGGTCTGCACGCGTTCATCGCGGCTCACGCGCGTGATGAGTTCCGCGTTGCCCATGATCACGTTCAGCAGGTTGTTGAAGTCATGCGCGATGCCGCCGGTCAGTTGCCCGAGCGCTTCCATCTTTTGCGCCTGCACGAGCACCGCCTGGACCTTCGCGCGCTCATGGATCTCCTTCATCAACCGGTCGTTCGCCGACGCCAGTTCCTGCGTGCGTTCCGCGATACGGCTTTCCAGCGTGTCGTTCAAACGCTCGACCGCCATCTGGCTCGCCAAGATCTTCTCGTTGACTTCGTGACGATCGGTGACATCAAGCGACACGCCGATAATCCGCGTCGTAGTCGTCCCCGGCACGCTGCCCGGCGCGCGCATCGGATGACCGCGCGACTGGACCCAGTGGACGGTATTGTCCGGCCAGATCACGCGATATTCGACCGTGAGGTTCGTGTTGTTATCGATGCAACTATCGAGCGCACGCTGACGCATGTCGCGGTCATCGGGATGCACGATCTGGATGATCTGCGCGTAGTCAATCGTAGGCCCCTTGTGCCCGTAGATCTTGCGGAACGCTTCGGTGGAGCGCAGCGCGCCGGTCTCGACATCCAGTTCCCACGATCCGAGCTGCCCCGCCGCCAGCGCCAGATGCAGCCGTTCCTGCGCCTCCACGCGCTCGGCAAGCTGACGCCGCGCCTCATATTGCCGCAAGCGTGCGCGCAGCGCCGACGACACCGCACGCCGTAGCGTTTCAGCGTTGAGCGGACGCTCCAGCACGACGACATTACCCAGCAGTTCGAGCCGGTCGAGCGCGTGTTTCGGGCGCTGTTCGGAGCGTTTAGTGGCGAGCAGGATGAGCGGGAAGTCGGACCAAGTCGGCTGCTGGTCGAGCCACTGGAACACCTGCGGCATGTCGCTATCGGAGAGTGTTTCTTCCGCGATCAGCGCCGTACCCGCATTGCTGCGCAGCTCGGTGTGAAGCATCGCGGCGTTCGCGCAAGCAACGCAGTTGCGGCCATCCTTGCTCAGCACTTCGCTGACCACGTCCGCATCGCGGCCGCGTGGGGCGAGGATCAGGACACGATTTTCCACGGCTTAGCGGCCCCTCGCGTGGGGACTGCTCAGCATAGCTGACTCGCCGCGATACGACGGCAGGCCGGCCAACACGCCATCGAAATCGCGCAATGCTTTACTTAGTTCGATGCCGCCGTGTGTCAGCCTGAATTGACGGATCGTGCGCTCATGAGCACTGCCGCGACTCTTGACAGCAGCGAGCGCCGTCAGCACTTCACCCTGATGTTCGAAGTATCGGAACAGAACCATGACGTCGCTCAGATAGCTGATGTCGATGTCCGTCTGCACCTCGCCCACGATGCCGTGCTGACCGAGTACGAGCATGGTCACGATGCCGCGCTGGTTGAGATAGCCGAGCAATTCGTGCATTTGCAGCAGCAGGTAGCGCTCGCCGGGCATCGCTTGCAAATACGCGTTCAGGCTGTCGATGGCAACGTAGGTCGCGCCATCGTCTTCCACCGCTTGGCGTACGTCGCTCGTGAACTGGCCGGGCGACATCTCGGCGGGATCGACCTGGCGCAACGTCAGCAAGCCGCTATCGAGATACGTCGAGAGATCCATGCCGAGCGACTTCGAACGCATCAACAGCGTGCCGAGCGTTTCGTCGAAGAGATAGTAGACGCAACGCTCGCCGCGCTTGAGCGCCGCCATGAGGCAACACACTATGGTCGTGGTCTTGCCCACACCAGACGGTCCTATCAACAGCGCATTCGTGCCGGGAATCAGGCCGCCGCCGAGCATGGCATCGAGGCCGTCAGACCCCGTCGATACCGGCGCGTGCGCGAATTCCGCGCGATGTTCGGCGGCGACCAGACGCGGATAGACATCGATACCACCCGTCTCCAGCGTGAAGTCATGGAAGCCTTCGCGAAACTTGATGCCGCGCATTTTTGCCACGCGCACGCGGCGACGCGCGCCGCCGTAATCGTGGACCAGCTGGTCAAGGCTGATCACGCCATGCGCGATGCTGTGGAGCTGGAGGTCGCTGGGGTCGGATGTGTTGTCGTCGAGCAGGTAGACGGTGCATTCGCGCGTCGCGAAATAGCGCTTGAGCGCGAGGATCTGACGGCGGTAACGCAACGGGTTCTGCGACAGAAGCCGGAGTTCCGACAAGCTGTCCAGCACGATCCGCACGGGCTTGAGTGTCTCAACCTGACGCATGACGTTTTCGACCGTCTCGCCCAGTTCTACTTCCGCCGGGTGCAGGATCGATTGCTCGTACTCGGGGTCCAGACCTTCGTCGGAGAGCAGTTCGATGATCGATAACGGGTCGACGTTCCATCCATGGCCATCGGCTACGGCGAGTAATTCATCGCGCGTTTCGGATAGGGTGATGTATAAGCCGCCCTCACCCAGTTCCGCGCCCTTCAGTAAAAATTGCAGGGCGAGAGTGGTTTTTCCAGCACCCGGCGACCCTTCGATCAGGTAGACGCGGTTCGGCGTCAGTCCGCCGCCCAGGATGTTATCTAGCCCGGTGATGCCCGTCGACATGCGTGGCGCGGGCAAGGACGGCTGACGTTGTGTGCTCATAGTAAGAATAGGATTCGATAGGCGCAGCGGTCTCGCGAGGAACACGGCCATGGTCGGTTCGCGCCCGACGGCCGCCTTTTAAGTCAGTTAAAAGCAAAGATCAGGCCTGTGCAGTGAAAACAAGGTCAAGTCACGGCGACCGATGTGCGCGTAAAGCCGCGCGAATTTCGCGTGAGATCCCACTTGAAATACGATAAACCGTTGAACCAGTACCTAAACCACCCTCCATGACCTTAAGATCGATGACTATCAAACACCATGTACTGCTGGCAGCTCTGCTAGCATGGATAGCATCGCCCTTGGCATTCGGCACGGAAACCATTGAAACCGCGCAACCATCCACGTTGGTCAGCGACATCCACACCTTCGTCGTCACGGAAGACGGTTCCCAGACTGAATACGATGAAACCACCCTGCGCGCAAACACACCCGCAGGCGTCGGTGAAATCGCGCAACGCTACATCTGGTTCGACAAATCGACCTCAACCATCGACATAACCGACGCCTACTCCCTAGGCCCCGACGGCATCAAACACATCGTCGCCCCCGATCAGATCCGCGAGGTCCAGGAGCCGCGTTCGGCCGGCGCACCTACGTTCGAAGACTCGCGACTAAAAGCCGTCGTATTCCCCGCAGTAAGCACTGGATCCATCGTGCACCTGCGGTTTCACAAGACCCAGTCAAAGCCAGTCATCGCGGGGCAATTCGATTATTTCGTCGAGCCCGGACGTACGCCAGTGGAAGAGCAACGGCTGATCTTCGACCTACCCGCCGATAAACCGCTCTATGCCGACGCACGCGGCTATGTCGCCGTGCCGCCGGTCACCCAGGACGGCCGCACGCGCTACGAATTCGACTACAGCCGCTCCCACTACGATCGGGTGGAAGCGGGCTCGGTCGGTTATGCGCAATACGGCGATCGGCTGATGGTGTCCACATTCCCGGACTTCCGCATCTTTGCCGCGAGCTATCGCGACGGCACCATCGATCCGAGCTCGAACGATCCCGCCGTGCGCGCCCTCGCGCAATCGCTGACACGCAACGAGTCCGACCCGCGCGCGAAAGCAGCCACGCTCTATGACTGGGTGCGCCACAACATCCGCTACGTGTCGCTATTCCTGGGGCAAAGTCCCGCCATTCCCCATCGCGCCGCCGATATCCTCGCCAACCGATACGGTGATTGCAAAGACTACGTCGCGCTCTACGGCGCGTTGCTGTCTGCGGTGGGTATCGAGAACGAGCCGGCCCTGATCGGCCTCGGCTCGGTCTACACGCTGCCGTCCGTTCCGGGCTACGGCGGCAGCGCGATCAATCACGTCATCACATATATACCGGGGCTGGGACTGTATGCCGACTCAACGGCGCTCAGCATCGAGTTCGGCAATCTCCCGCTCGCTGACATGGACCGTCCAACGCTGCTGGTCAACAGCGGCACGCTGTCCCGTACGCCCGCTACCGAGCCGCTGGCGCGCACGGCGCGCTTGCAAATCGATGTAGCGCCCGATGGCACCGCCGCGTTCGCCGATCAGGTGGAGGACGCCGGATGGAGCACCGGGCCGGAGCGCTCGAACTTGCTGCACGCGACGGCCGAGCGCCGCAAGCAAATCGCCGATACCCGCCTTCGGGCAACCGGCCTGCGCGGAGTCGCCATGCTTACCGCCAGCGACCTGAACGCAAGCAACGGCCCGCTGACGACGACCATCATCGGGACGCTCGACAACGTCGTGTGGACCACCGGCACGACTGCCCTGCCCGCGCTGACGAGCCTGTCCGGCGGGATCGCGACTCAGGTTGAGAACCTGCTCGCCGAGCGCGTGCGGACCCAGCCGTTCATGTGCTCAGGAGGCACGTTCGATGAAGTCGCGCAAGTCACCTTGCCAAAAACCGTCCGCGTCACCGATGTCCCCACCGACGCGAATTTCACCGACGCGTTCATCGATTATTCATCGCGTTATGTCTTCGATCCCGCGACAAACCTGTTCCAGGCAGAGCGTCATTTGAAGGCAAACTTCGGCAAGCAGGTATGCACGCCCGAGGACTTCGCCACCATGCAGCCGGTCTTGAAGCGCATCGAAAGGGACACGGATGCGCAGATCATCGTCAAGGCGATGCAGCCGTGACCGAGCGCGTCCGACCCGCGAGTAAGTTTTCGTAATCGCGGCATGCGTGCCTGTAACCGGAATGTCGGGCGACGCCGCTATGCTGCAAAACCAGCATCGACGGAACGTCCCGATGCACACGGCCAGGCCACGATGACCCAAGAACCCGCGAACACACCCGAACATCCGTCTGTGCCGATTGAACGGTTAAGCGCAATCACGTCGCTCGATGCATCGGTTCACCGCACGCTCGCCGATGCATGCCGCCACGCCGGCGATGAACTCGGCGCGCTGGCGCACCTGATCGCGGCCCACACCCTCGACGCGTACGCAACCGGGTCGCCGGAAGCTCGCACGAACGGTTTGTGCGATGTCGCCACGGGCTATTTCATGAAGGGCGATCACGCAGTCGCCGCTCGCTGGTACGAACTCGTGCTGACGCTCGATCCGAATATCGCCGTGGCGTGCCAGAACCTTGCGGCCATCCACACAGGCGAAGGAAACATGGCGCTTGCCGAGGTTTATCGCGAACGCGCTTATGGAATCCAGCGGGTTTTCGTTGAAGAGACGCCGGGCTGGACTCGCTCTGTCCTGATCCTCTGCGCAGGAAAAAGCACGGGCAATGTGCCGTTCGACGCTTTGCTTCCTGGCGCGAGAAACCGTCGTATCAAGTACGCAATCGATTACGCCACCGACGACGAAGACGCTCATCTCCCTGCCTTCGATCTCGTGTTCAACGCGATCGGTGATCCGGATATTGCAGCGCCTCTGAGTGACAGGCTCGCGCGTTTCGAGGCGCAGTGTTCGCGTCCGTTACTCAACCCGAGTTCATCCATCTCCCGGACTTCGCGGCACAAGCTGTCCGCGCTGCTTGATGGTCTCGATGACGTACGGACAGCGCCGTGCGTGCGCTACGAAGTAGAAAGCGAAGTGAAGAACACCAACGCACTCACTTCGCTACTCGCCGATCACGGCGTCACGTTTCCCCTCCTCGCCCGGCCCGTTGCCGCGCACGGCGGCGACGGCCTGATTCTCTGCGACACAATCGAAACACTTGAAGCCCGGTTATGGGCGCAAGGTCAAGCGGGCGCCCGGTACCTGACGGCGTTTCGCGATTGCCAGTCAGCCGATGGCTTCTATCGCAAGTACCGCGTGATCTACGTCGATCGACGGCCGCTTCCTTATCACCTTGTGATCTCGCCGCACTGGATCGCGCATTACTTTTCCGCCGATATGGAAAGCCACGCCTGGAAGCTCGACGAGGAACGTCGCTTCCTGCAAGACCCGCGCGCGGCACTCGGCGAGCGCGCGATGAACGCCATCGAAGCCATCGGCCAGCGGCTCGATCTGGACTACGGCGGCATCGATTTCACGCTTCTGCCCGACGGCCAGGTCTTCGTGTTCGAAGCCAACGCGACCATGCTCGCGCACTACGAGCGCGATAGCGGCGCGCTCGCTCACAAGAATACGCATGTGCAACATATCGTCGATGCGTTCGAGCGCATGCTGGCGCACCGGACGGCGGGCTGATGAACAAGACCATGAACTTTTCGGGCGGACCGGGCGCGTTACCGGCGTCGGTGCTGCGCGAAACGAGCGTTGCTATCGATGCATTGCCGGAGACCGGTTTGTCGGTGCTGGGAATGAGCCATCGATCCGACTGGTTCCGCAGCGTACTCGATGAAGCCGAGCGCAACCTGCGCGTCCTGCTCGGCATCCCCGACACCTACCATGTGCTGTTCATGCAGGGCGGCAGCAGCCTGCAGTTCTCCATGCTGCCGATGAACTTCCTGCGTCACAGCGGCAAGCATGCCGAGTACATCGTGTCGGGTTACTGGAGCGCGAAGGCGCCCGTTGAAGCGCTGCACGAAGGAACAACGCGTGTGGTGTGGGACGGCAGCGCGGAGGGCTATCGACGTTTGCCTGAGACGGATGAATTGCAACTCGCGCCGGATGCCGCCTACCTGCATTACGTGTCCAACGAAACGGTCGAGGGGCTGGAATTTACGGGCATCCCGGGCCTGCCCGACGTGCCACTGGTCTGCGACATGTCATCCAATCTGCTGGCCGCGCCAATCGACATCAGCCGTTACGCGATGATCTACGCGCACGCGCAAAAGAATCTCGGGCCGGCCGGCGTTACCGTGGTGATTCTGCGCGATGAATTCGCTCAACGGGCAACGCATGCGCTGCCGACCTTCCTTGATTATCGGACGCATATTCTGGCACGTTCTGTGTACAACACGCCGCCGGTGTTCGCCATCTATGTATTGATGCTGGTGACGCGCTGGCTGCGCGACGAGATAGGCGGCGTCGACAACATGGCGGTAATCAACCGCGCGAAATCGGAGCGGCTGTATCGCGCGATCGATGCCGAGCCGGAGTTCTATCGCGTGCATGGTGAGCGTGCTTGCCGGTCGACGATGAACGTCGCCTTCCGTCTACCCGATGCCGCAATGGAAGCGCGGTTTATCGATGACGCTCGCCGCGCAGGTTTGCATGGGCTGGAAGGGCATCGGTCGATCGGCGGCCTGCGGGCTTCGCTCTATAACGCCGTGACGCCCGAAGCGGTTGCGGTGCTGTCGGAGTGGCTGGGGGAGTTTCGCCGGCTGCGAGGTTAAAGGCCTTTAAACCGATCAGCGTAAAGGCGGCTCACGCTCAGCTTGTCCGGGTGGCCGCGCAACGTCAGCGTGAGTTTGCCGCTGTCATCGCGTAACGCGCTGACAATGGCATCACAACGCACAAGCGTGCTGCGATGAATCTGCCAGAACGTGTCCGCATCGAGTTGCAATTGCAGTTCGCGCAGCGAGATTCTAATCAGGTGTTCACGTTCGGCCGTGACCACACGAACGTATTTGTCGGCGGCTTCGAAATAGAGCACGTCCGCTATCGGCACCATCGTGATGGTATTGCCGGCGCTCGCCTGGATCAGTCGCAGCGGGCTTGCGGGCGCAGGTTTGCCTTGCGGACTCGCGGCATCGGCATTCGCGTGCAGGAGCTCACGCAACGTATGAATGGCAGCGTCCAGCGATGGCTCTGCGGCCTGGGATAACTGCCGCTGCCGCAGCGCGGTCTGCAGACGCGCGCAGGTTTTTTCCAGGCGATCAGGCCGCACGGGTTTCAGCACATAGTCGACCGCCGCGTGTTCGAATGCGTGCAGCGCGTATTGATCGTAGGCGGTCACGAACACCAGCAAGGGGAACGGTGCGGCGCGATCCGGCCAGTCTTCGGCAAGCGCTTGCGCGACCTCGAGTCCCGTCATGCCGGGCATGCGGATATCGAGAAAAAGGATGTCGGGTTGCAGCGCCAGCGCTTGCTCGACGGCGGCCTTACCATCGGCCACGCTTGCGATGCAGTGCAGGTCCGGCCACAACCCGGTCAACTGGGCCAGCAGGTCCGCGGCCAGCAAAGCTTCGTCTTCGGCAATCAGTACGGTGGCTTTCATGATCGGCACGAATGGGTGAAGGGCGGAAAATCAACTGATCGGAAGCCGCACGATAGCAAGAGTACCGCCCTCATCATCGCTCGCGGCCACGAGTTCCAGCGACGCAGTCTTACCATATAACGCTGCAAGCCGTTCACGAACCTGCTGGATCCCGAAGCGGCTGCGATCGGGCGGCGCACCGTCAAGGCTTGCATCGTCGATACCTTCGATACCTCCGACACCCGCGCCTGTATCGCGAACGCTAAGCACAAGCGTACTGCCTTCACGCTGCGCGCTCACGCGAATCCAGCCGCCTGCGACCTTGGGTTCAAGACCATGCTTGATGGCATTCTCGACCAGCGGTTGCAGCAGAAGCGGCGGCACCGACAACCGCCCAAGCTCGTCCGGCAAATCGAGCCGCCTGCTCAAACGCGTTCCCATGCGGGTCTGCATCAACTCGAGATAATCATCGATACGCCCAAACTCCGCCGACAACGAATGTGATCCCGATCCCGATCCCGAGCGCGAGGCGTCGAGCGTCGCGCGCAGGAACCCGATCAGCCGGTCGAGCATGGCTTGGGCGCGCTGCGGATCTTGCGCGATCAGCACCCGCAAATTGGCGAGCGTGTTGAACAGCATATGCGGTTCGAGTTGCGACTCCAGCAGCTTGAGCTGGCTTTCCGCGGCACTTCGCAGCGCGGCTTCGGCGCGGGTTTGCATCTCGGCCATGCGGCTTCGGGCATAAAAGAAATACGTAATGCCCAGCGACAGCACAAACACTCCGGTCATGCTCAGCACCATGGCCCGCGGGTTGCCGAGGTTGCCAACAAGCGTGGCCGGTGCGTGCTGCACGCCGGTCAGCCAATCGCCTAGCATGTGTCCTGCGGCGTAACCCCCGACGCCCGACACCACGATCCACGGAATCATCAAGCCCCAGCCGGGCCAGTTGCGCTGCGCGTCGAGGTTATCGGGGGAACGCTGGCGAATCCGGTACGCCAGGCCATAGCGGCCTGTCTCGATCAATCCCTGGATGAACAGCGTGCTGCAAAGGGAATAGATCAGGTTGCTTGCGAACGAATCGCGAGACACCGCGTAGTAGAACAAGGTGCTCGCCACCGATACCGGGATAAAAATCCGCAGTTCACGCCATAGCAGGGTCAGGAGGGGTTGGCGCATGAATCAATAAGCCATGCCGGACGGCGCGGCTTCCCGGGCGATGCGCCACATGGCCAGGCCGCGTGCGAGAAAGATGCCGCTGAATACGCCGTACGCAAAACTCGCCGATACCGCAAACACCCCGTCGAAGCTCAGATCGGGATGCATCGCCAGCATGACGTTCGCACCGAATTTTATGATGAACAGACCGAGGAACAGCATGAGCGGAGTCCAGCTTCCAGGCACGAGCAGACGCTGCTCGGCAGCCAGCCAGCGGACCGTGCTGCCTATCCCGGCAGCGTGGCATATCACAAAGGCTGCGAGCATTGCCGCTGCCCAAGCGACCAGCGCGGTGACCTGCGCGGCGAACGCCGATACAACGCCATAGAACGAAAGCGCAGCCATTGCGACTGGAAGCACTGTCGCGGCACGCAGCGTCCGGTGCTGTGGCTTCGACTGCGCGATGCCGAGGGAGACCATGGCGGCGAGCAGCCACCAGACCCAGTGCGGTGTGCGTTGAAGAATGTCGATGAGCATGGTGATCGTCCTTATCCGTAGAGGAGATTTCGATGATGCCCATGGTCGGTGATTGCCTCGCGCGTCGCCATCGGTTTGCGACGGGATGACACATTGCGGCGCGAAATGTGTCTGGCGCGGCGCGAGTTGCAGCAGCAATAAACCCAACTGCAAAATGACAACGGCCCACCAAGCATAAGCCTGACGGGCCGTCTTTAGAACTGGTGAAACATGGTTCAACGCAAATCCAGCAAACCCGGGCGATGGCGCCAACAAACCTCAAGCGCTGAACGCTGTATCGCCCTGCCGGACATGTGCCTAAATCCTTGTCCCGTGACAATAAAGTTCGGAACAGTTCGCATCAAAGTTGACGAGACCGACCATTCAGCGATTCAGTGTCACTTGCGTATCGCTATAGCGGAAACGGTACGTCCGGGCAATCGCTCGGCCGGGATGCGCGCGAGGCTCGGCCCCGGCGGCAACATGGAATCGGTGTATGGAAAGAGTGGCGTACAACGTATTCACGTCCATTGCGAAGATCAGCACGAAGCCTTTGTACTTTTCCGAGTGCGGTATCGGCCAGCCGTCAAATTCGATTTCGGCAAGTACCGGAGTGGCATATATCAAGCAGGCAATGGCGCAGATGGTGGCGCAGCCGCAAGTGGTCGGTTTTAACTTTTACGAGATGTACGACTTCACGGATGGCTACGGCCTCTATAACAACAACAGCGTAGCTTATGGCTGGCAGTCGACGCTGGCTTCGTTCATCGCAGCGAATCCCAAGGCCTGATCTTCTTTCCGCCTTCGGGCGGCCTTTTTTGATCAAAAGGACCGCAACACGGTAATGCCGTTGAGTTAGGGTCCTTGTTGAGGTGTCGAACGGTGTAGCGTTTTTTTGCAGATAGCCCATCTTCGCCAATTGCTGCTCGCGCCAATTTCGCCATTGACGTCAATTGTGTGCGGTCATTACCGACATTGACGACCTCGTGCGCAACGACAATGTATGGGAAAGCGCCACCTTTTCACGGCGCACACCCGAAGGAGTCTTTCCTTATTTCTGATAGCGGTCATTCAAACCGCTCATCGGCGCGAGCAGCCATAACCGTGTGTTATCTATGGTTCGGACTGAAGAACCGCGCGCGATGGCACTTAACCCACCCACGATTTGAGGATTCAATTACTCGGAAGCGCCCTGTTTTGACTCGGGTAATGACTCGAGCAAGTCGAACAATTTGTCGATCGGCATGGGCTTTGCAAAATAATAGTCAAAGCCCGCCTCGATCGCTTGCTTGTGAAACTCTGCTGTCGCGTAGCCACTGAGCGCGATTAACGTCAGAGGGTCTGAATTAAATCGTTCGCGCAAGCTGACTGCAACGTCGAAGCCAGACATGTCAGGTAATCCGATATCAATGACCGCAACAGTCGGGCTGAACGCTATATCTGAAGATAACGCCGCTTTTCCGTCGAGCGCGATTCGACATTCATGGCTGTCCATGACCAACAACGCCTCTAACGCTCGCACAGAGTCCTCGTTGTCATCCACGAGCAGGATCCGTTGCGGAAAACCGTTGCGCCCGTCCATCCACGGCTCGCATGCCTCCGGCACGAGATCGTGAACACGCGGCAATTCGACAACGAAGGTGCTCCCTTGCCCGATACCGCCGCTTTCCACTGTCACCGATCCGCCGTGATCGCGCACGAGCCGTTGCACGACAGTCAAGCCGATGCCCAGCCCGGATTCCTGCCGTCCGAGACCCATCGACGCCTGCGCGAACAAATCGAAGACCCGTGGCAACATGCTTGCATCAATGCCAATGCCGCGATCACTTATCTTCACCTGCACGCAGCTTTCGTCGAATGTCACGCCTATGCGGATTTCGTCGGCTTGAGACGTGTATCGCGCGGCGTTGTGAATGATGTTGCTGAACACCTGTTTCAAGCGGCCCGGATCAACCCGGACCATCACGGGATCGGGCGGATAGTCGACCAATACCCGATGTCCATAACGCGCTACTTCGGCTACCGTCATCTCTACGGCGCCATCGATCAGCGTATCGATACGAACGATCTCTGTCTTTAACTCGACCTTGCCGCGCGTGAGCCTGGAGACATCGAGTAGATCATTGACCATGTGCGAAAGATGTTGCGTCTGTCGACCGATCACCGAAAAGGTCTTGGCGTGCTTGTCGCTTATCGGCTCTTCGCTTCGTTGCACGACTTCAAGGGACAGGGAGATAGCCGAAAGCGGATTACGCAGTTCGTGCGCAAGCATCGCGAGAAACTCGTTCTTGCGGGCGTCGGCGTCCTCGAGCTCGGCCTTATTGCGGCGCAGTTCTTCGAGTGCAAGGAGCATGTCGCGATTCTGGCGCTCCAACTCCTCAACGGGTGTTTGCGCCTTCCTTCGCGTCAACTGCTCGACCAGTCCGTTCAACTGAGCCGTAGTCAAGCGCGGCGTATCGCGTGGAAGAAACATTTCAAGCGATACCGTCGTCCCCTGGCCGCGCTGAGAACTGATGAAGAAGCCGTCGGCCATTCGCCTGCTACCGGGGATACCGATGCTCGAAGACTTTTCACCGTGGGCGGCGTCCGCGAGCAGCGTGTCGAGGTCATCAATGCCCGGGCCTTTGTCCGTGATCTGCGCGACCACACATTGCATGTTGATCGCTTCGCTCGCGTCGCCGACGAGGAAAGTCAGCGTGCCTCCGCCGGCGAATTGGACGGCATTGCGGGCGATTTCCGAAATAGCCGTGATGAAACGCGTGCGCTGCAGATTGTCGAGTCCAAATAATTCACCCACCTGGCGCGACCGGTCGCGGATTGCGACAAGACTCAGGTTGCTGCTGATCGGCGTGGAGAGAATTCGATGAAGCATGTCAAGCCGCCTTGACGACAACAACGGTTGCATCGTCCGAATCGCGCGCAAAGTCGCGGTGCAACACAGCAGCGATCAAGCTCGGATGATGTTGCATCAGACCCGGATGCCGATTGAGGTTCCAACGCGTTGACAAACCGTCGGTGGTGAGCACCATCGCGCTGCGGGCATTCCATTCAACCGAGACTTCGCGGATCAGCCGCATGTTGTAGCCGACCGTGCCATCGGTGGAAAGGAGATGCTGGCTCGCTTCGCCCGACACCACGATCCCCACGATATTGCCCACCCCGGCGAACGTCATCGAACCGGCTTCGGTATCGATTTGCGCGACCGCCATCACGGCGCCTCGAGTGCCCTTGAGCCCTTCGTGCGCGCGCCGAAGAATGCTCGCGGGCGTATCGGAGGAATTGGACTCGAGGAAAATCTCCACCGCGCGCCGCGACGCGTCGGACGCGAGCGGACCGTGGCCCAGGCCATCGAGCAGAACGGTACGCATCTGGCCGTTGCATTCCTTGATACCCCAGCCGTCGCCACACACTTCCTGGTTCGCCTTGGGCGTCGAGCGCGCCCCCACGGCATAGCGCGACACATCGGCCACATGCGACCGTGCGTTCTGGATGCGCGCAAGCAGCGCCGTGCCCGCCCCCGGAACAGAGTAGATGTCGAACAGATGCGACTGCCGCGACATGGTGCCCAACCCCGCGCCCAGACTGCCGCCCGTTGAGAAGCCATCGCGTTGGGCGGCCTCGAGATTGGCGATTCCCGGCCCACGGTCGAGCGCGAGCAATTCAAGACCGGGAACCTCTCCGCTCGTGTATTGGCGAAGCAGGATTTCCCCACGCCCCGCGTACTTGATGATGTTGGTCGCGGCTTCACTCGCGACCAACGCGGCGTCGGCCTGGTATCGCTCGGAAAAACCGAGACTTTGTGCAAGCTTTATTGTCGCTCGCCGCGCTTCGGCTATGCCGCTTTGGTCCGTCAGGCTTAGCGCCGCTTCCATTGGGTAATGCTCACTGTAGTCCCGACATTGACCGTTGAAGTAATGTCGAATTCGCTCACAAGACGACGTGCGCCGCCCAGTCCCAGTCCCATACTTTTGGCGGTGCTGTAACCGTCTTCCAGCGCTCGCTCGATATCCGGAATGCCCGGGCCCTGGTCCGCGAATACGAGTTTGATGCCGACACGTCCGTTATGCTCGACCTCGACGATCGTGACCGTACCCCCCTTGCCGTGTACAAGCGTATTACGCGCGAGTTCGCTCGCGGCCGTGACGAACTTGGTCCGTTCGAGCGTCCCGAAAGCCATTCTTGTCGCGAGTTCCTGTATAGCTTTACGCGCGCCGTTGACCTGATCAGACGTGCGTATTTCCAGGACGGCGGGGCTCAGAGTGACTATGAGGATTCTCCGGTTTCGTCCGCGGCGTCATCGCGCGACTGACGCAACAAAGCCATGCCTTTGTCGATGTCAAGCGCCGTGCGTATCCCTTTCAGCGACATCCCGAGTTCGACCAGTGTAATCGCCACAGCGGGGCGCATCCCGACAAGCACCGTGGTGGCATCGAGCACTCGCGCCATGGCGGCAATGTGCCCTAGCGTGCGTCCAATGAACGAGTCGACGATTTCCAGCGCGGAAATGTCGATCAGCACACCCCGTGCATGAGTCTTCTCGATACGCGATGTCAGGTCGTCTTGGAGATTCAATACCAACTCATCGTGAAGCTCGACTTGGATAGAGACCAACAGAAAGTCACCCAGCTTGAGAACCGGAATTTGTTCCATGCCTAGTCGCCTGCTTTCACGCTACCCAGCTTGCCTACTGTCAACCCAACACGGCGCAGCGCGATCTTCAGTGCCTCCGCTAGCGTGGCCTTGGTCACGACATCGCCCAGATCCACGCCCAAATGAACGATGGTTTGCGCAATTTGCGGGCGAATGCCGCTGATGATGCACTCGGCGCCCATCAAGCGTGCGGCCGCCACGGTCTTGAGCAAGTGCTGGGCAACCAGCGTATCGACGGTGGGTACACCCGTAATATCGATGATCGCGATGGCTGCTTCGTTTTCCACGATCGAGTCGAGCAGGCTTTCCATCACGACCTGGGTTCGTTCGCTGTCGAGGGTGCCGATCAGCGGCAGTGCAACGATCGAATCCCACAATTTGACTACCGGCGTTGTCAGATCCAGCAACTCCTGCTGCTGCCGCTCGATAATCTGCTGCCGGCTTTTTTGATACTCGGAGACCGTGACGAGTCCAAGCTTGTCCAATATTTGCGTCAGCTTCCAAAATTCCTCGTGTAGACGATCAGTGTCTTCGGCGGATTTGCGCAAACTGTCAAATAAGGGCTTTTTGAGCGAGAAAATAAAGGTTGCAGTGTCTTCTGAAGAAAACCCTTGAACCACGCGTTCGCGCGAAAGTTTCGCGAGGTGCGCGCGGACCTCATCCCACTCAGCACCAGCGATTTGCTCGGTGTAGTCATTCTTAACGGCCGTCGCAAACACCGACAGGAAGGCACGCGAAGATTCCTTGATTTCGGAATCGGACAATCCGCTCTGTTTTGTCCCCTCTGAAAGCTGCTCGCTGATCCAGCTTGCAAGAATTACTGCTTCGTCTTTTACTAAAATGTCGGCCAACCCAGCGCGTTTGCTCAATTCAATCTCCAAGTCTCTAATCAGGATTTTCGCAGGGAACGATTATAGGTGACATTCAAGGGGGTACGTATCGTCTTGGAACAGTATCCTGACTTCGAGCGGCAGGGAGTAGCGTCTTAAGGACCTCGCAAAGGCGAAGGGCTTTCAGGGTGCTTTCGTGTGCAACTAGCACGTCGCCACTCGACATAGGTCATGAATCCAGCGAGCAAACTCGTCGAGTCTTTGCACCCGCAATGACGTTTTGGCCTGTACCGAAAACGTTGTTACCTAATCCTTAATATGAAAGCCTGCATCCGTTGAGCGGTGAGCGGATGACGTGATCAAAGTATGTAACTCGCAGGTTCGATAACTCGACAGGCCTGCGATGAAGTTTGCAATGAGATGAGTGTGCCCGACGCAATCACGTCGACCATGAAAGGCATGGCCTCACACTCGAGATGGTGCCGACGTGAGCCGCGCTGTCGAATCTCTCCATGGCCCGACAGGCGCCTTCGGCGCGGGTAATGGACCGAAAAAAAAGCCCTCGCAAGAGGGCTTTCACTTTGTCTTCAGTTTCGACTTTATAGCAGAGGGATCACTGCATTTCCGAACTTTATTGCGCTTTCCAGACTTTTATTGTCACGGAAAAACCTCAAGCGCCGAAATTCTTCGAAGCAAAGTCCCAGTTCGCAATGTTCCAGTACGCTTCAATGAACTTCGGGCGCGCATTGCGATAGTCGATGTAATACGCGTGTTCCCAGACGTCGATGGTCAGCAGCGCCTTCGCATCGGTGGTCAGCGGCGTAGCGGCATTGCTCGTCGAGACGATATCGAGCGCACCATCCGGTTTCTTCACGAGCCACGTCCATCCCGAACCGAATGTGCCGGTTGCGACCTTCGCGAACTCCTCCTTGAATTTATCGAACGAGCCGTACTTGGCGTTGATGGCATCGGCCAGCGCGCCGGTCGGAGCGCCGCCACCCTTGGGCGACAGGCTGTTCCAGAAGAACGTGTGATTCCATACCTGGGCTGCGTTGTTGAACACGCCGCCCGATGCCTTCTTCACGATTTCTTCGAGCGACAGGTTTTCGAATTCGGTACCCGGAATCAGCTTGTTCAGGTTCGTCACATAGGTTTGGTGATGCTTGCCATAGTGATACTCAAGCGTTTCTTCCGACATGTTCGGAGCAAGCGCGTTCTTGTCGAACGGCAACGGCGGGAGGGTATGTTCCATGGTGCGAGCTTCCTTCTATGATGATTATGGGGGACGTGAGGAGTGAAGCAATGGAGCACTCGATTGTAGGCGAGTTGGGATAACCCCGCAAATTGCGGGTTTTTATGAGCAGTATCGATTACGAAGCTTTAACAGCGGCGTAAAAAATGC
>Ga0153932_1000137_pt1 | contig 34951 bp, 45 predicted proteins | sample TSNJ016MetaG_FD_102273 | JGI IMG/M metagenome (GOLD analysis project Ga0153932, IMG submission 102273) | Attine ant fungus gardens microbial communities from New Jersey, USA - TSNJ016 MetaG | ecosystem: Host-associated > Fungi > Mycelium > Unclassified | place: USA: New Jersey, Wharton State...
CGCGCCCCGGTAGTCCAATTCGGGCGCGTACCGTGTGGCGATCGCTGCCGTGACCATAGCGGCCTGCCCGCCCTGAGACTGTCCGAGTGCCAACCACCGCGGTGAGAGCGACGGTTCGACCGCACGCGCCGCACGCACCATGTCGATCACGCTGTGCGCCGCCGACGGTCCGTCCAGGTACGCGTGGATTCCCGGCGTGCCGAGCCCCACGTAGTCGGTCGCGACGATCGCGTAGCCCTGCGAGAGCCAGTTCGTGAGGTATGTGAACGACAACGGTCCATCGTTGCGATGTCGTCAATTGGTGCGCACCTAGGCATCGCCGAACGACTCGGCTAATGCGCAGCCAAAGGAGGCATCGAAGCCGTCGTCAAAACACTTGCTGTGGAATGGATCGCCGACCAGATCTGAGCTGAGGCCATCAATCCAGGCCGGATCGCGATCGCCCACCCTCATCGAATGCCGCCGAATCCCAAACGCCACGCTAGGCTCGACCGACAAATCGATCGCAGTTCGGGTGAAGGACGAAGCGTACCAATTGCTGAAACCTACTGATAAACAACGTCGTTGCCAATAGCCAAATCAAGTTTCGTGTACCAAGGCACACCAATCGCCACTCTTTAACCTCAATTCGCCGGCACCTCTTCCCTGAACTCCACCCGAATACAGCCAACGAACATGGGGAGTTCATGATCATCCTGTGCATCTACGAAACGAGAGTGAAACCTATTTGGTCGATGCTGGGCACTGATCGTGTGCCGCGTTCCGCTTCTCGTCGACACTCTTCCCGTATGGTCATAGTCTGGCATTAGAAGCATGATCCGGGCGGCGGGTAGCGACGTTCGTATTCGTCGCGAGTGGTTTCCATTCGGCGATCGAGCGCTTCGGCGCTGGCGGTGTCTCCCCGGGAGTAGTGGCCGCTCTCTGCCACTGATGATGGATACCGTCTTCGACTGATACGCTTTTTAGACTGATCGACTTACGTGGCGGTAGAACAGTTCTGCGAGTATCTGGTTGAGCGAATGTAGTGAAGGCATCGAAAGCTGCCGATCTCTTTCGCCCGCGCGTTTTCGACATTTCAGGCGAGACGAGTCCGAGCACTTGAGGCGCGGGTATTCGCGATCGATGGGACTCGCTGTCAGGGCTTCGGGCCGATGACCGACGTGAAACATACCCTCATGATGTGGGCACGAGAAAACGGTCACCCTGTGATGATTCTTTGACGGCCCTGGCACCACCCCTTGGTTAAATAGCCGCGGTGTTGGCAATGCTCGCATATGATCCACTGAGAAGCAGGATTGTGAGGTCGGTGTCGGCTCATCCTGCACGTCCGATCTGCAGATTGAGCCAGTCAGAGATCCATTGGATCGCATTGCGGCCTGCGTTGTCGACGACGAGGAAGTTGTAATTCTGGTGTGCGCCGGAGGCGAAGAAGGACACTGCATCGAGGCCCTCCTCCATCAAAGCGGCAAGGCCGTCGGCTCCTTGTGTGCTGACCATCGTAGTCAACGAATTAGCCAGGTCCGGGAGTTCCAGATCCTGCACTCGAGCGGTCCCCGTCGTCGTGGTCTGCTTGCCGAGCAATATCGGATCAGTCTTCGTGGCTTTGCCGGAGAGCATGTTTGCCGCGACAGCGGCGAGTTCGAGTCCGACCGGGATAAGACTGGTCATGGCAGCTCCGGCAGCGAGCTGGTCGGGATGCTGTCCTGGCGGCGGGAGCAGCTTCTCGACTGCGGTCCAGGCGATTTCCTGCGCCTGCCCAACGAGGTTTGCGAGTTTGATGATGTCGACGCGTCCCAGGATCGACGCGACGAGCGCCGCGACATGCGAGTAGCCGGACGGATCCGGGATTGCCGACAGAATCTGTGAGACCCATTTCAGATCGGTACCGGCGGCCATCTTCACCAGTGGAGACAACTGGTTGTTGAGGTCCCCAGCGATCTTGTGGGCACCGTGGGCGTCGAGTGCGGCGACCTTCTGCGGAAGAAGGTTCAGGTTCGCCAGGATCGCAGGCATATCTAGGGAGGTGCAGGCGGTGGCGACGTTGAGGATTTGGTTGACGACCACTGTGGGTTTAAGTAAGGAGAGGACTCCGGAGGCGGATCCGAGGACGTCACTCGGTGTCGTGGCGAGCGGGGCGATCTGGTTGTCGAGGGTGCCAGCGGCGGTCGATAGGGAGGTGAGGTCCGGAGATGAGGCCGGCAGGGTCGTGGAGCCCTTGCTGGCGAGCGTGCTCGCGGTGTCGGCGATCGCGGTCACTGTCGAGAGCCCACTGCTGAGATCAGATTGGCCGGCCTTGTCGAGAACGTGGCTGGCATTGTTTTCGGCTGTTCCGGCGGGGGCTGCAGCGAGCTGCCGGTTCGCCGCAGGATTGGCGGCACCGGAGCCGATTAGTTCCGCGAGCGGACCGATGGTGTTCGCCAGAGTTGTCGCGCTGGAGGCGACCTTCTTGAGGTCGACTGTGCCGTCCGTCTTCGAGAGTTCACTGGTCAGATTGCCAGTGGCTGTGGCGAGGCTGGGAAGGTCGGCTTGGGAGAAATCCGACGTCAGCGCGGTGGCCAGGTGTGAATTGTCGCCGACCTGGCCGTCAACTCCAGCACTCGGAGCTTTGGTGAGCACTGAACCCAGCGATCCGAGCAGCGGACTCGAACCTTTTTGGATCGAGCAGTAGAGGTCTTTCGGATCGCAGATCGACGCGACCCGGCCCGATAGCTTCCCCATGCCCTGCGGCCGCGGATCGGCGATCCCCTCTCCTGACGGCTTCGGGCCGATGACTGCTTCGCCGTTCGTTCCGGAACCGGGATCGGCGAGAAGCCCGACCGCGAGGACTTGCTCTGCTTTGATGGGGCCGGAGCCGTTGCCGATTTCAGAGGCAAGATCACCTGCGATGTCCGCGCCCTGGGAATAGCCGGTGATGGTGAATTTGGTGTCGGAGCATTTCGTTGCGATCTCGGCGATCGCGTCCTTCGCCTTCGTCAAACCATCAGATTTGCTGTCTGCGTAGGTTTTTCCGTTGTCGAAGGCTCGGGCCATGTACGGCAGAGTGTGGACCTGTGCCGCGCTACCGTTCGTGTCCGCGATGCTGTGGGCGATCGGTTTGAGCATACCGACCGGGATCGAGGGATCGGCGTCTTCTGCGGTTTCCCAGGTTCCGGGGATGAACAGGTTGAAAGTCTTCGAGCATCCGTTTGATTGGGCGGACGCGATGCCCGGCGACATCAAAGCGATGGAGGCTGCGACGACTGTTGCCGTCATCAGCATGCATACCGGACGGTGGATGGTCGAACCTAGGAACGGCATGAGAACCTTTCTCTACCAGGGAACACGATGTACCTGTCCGCACGCTGACAGGCCTGACGCGCCCGATTTCAGGTGAGGGCCGCTATGGTGCTGGACGTATTCACTCCGATCAATGCACCCTGTGAAGAACTGAGCTGTGCGAGGGCCAGGTGATCCTGCGTCTAGCGCGCATCCACGCCCGAGTCGCCGTTCCTGCGTGCTGAGGTGTCCAGTGGGGCATGTCCGGTGGGCGTTCCCAGCAACGCTGGGTAAAGATGGATGGGTGAATGCGCCAGCTGAACTGCCTGCCGACTACGCCCAGCTTCTCGATCATCTCAAGTCGCAAGTTCGGCAAGCGCGAGTTCGCGCCACCCGAATCGTCAACACCGAACTGCTCAGCCTGTATTGGGACATCGGGCACGCGATCGTGCAGCGTCAGGAGGCCGAGGGCTGGGGTTCAAAGGTGATCGACAGGCTCGCCGTCGATCTTCGATCGGCCTTTCCCGACATGCGTGGGTTATCGCGGACCAATCTGAAGTACATGCGGCAAATGGCGAGCATCTGGGGGCGCGACGCAATTGGTCAACAACCTGTTGGCCAATTGCCGTGGGGTCATGTGACGGTATTGCTCGACAAGCTGGATAACCAGTCCGACCGCGACTGGTATGCATCAACGGCTGCTGAACACGGGTGGTCGCGCAATGTGCTGCAAAATCAGATCAACAGCGGTTTACGGCGCAGGATCGGTGCGGCACCGTCGAATTTTCAGGACCATCTTCCGGCCGAGGATTCCGATCTCGCTCAGCAATTGGTGCGTGACCCGTACGTTTTCGATTTTCTCCACATCACCGAACGTGTGGCGGAGCGGGAGCTGGAGTCCGCGCTGATGCGTCGGCTGGAGCAGTTCCTCCTCGAGTTGGGACACGGGTTCGCTTTTGTTGGACGCCAGTACCATTTCGAGGTCGGTGATCAGGATTTCTATATCGACTTGCTGTTCTTCAACTGGGTGCAAGCGAGGTTCGTCGTTGTCGAGTTGAAGGTAGGCAGGTTTGAGCCGGAGTATGTCGGGAAGCTCGGGTTCTATGTTTCGTGGATCGACGACAACCTCCGTAACAAGGACATCCACGCCCCGACTGTGGGAATCTTGCTCTGCGCGGGCCGTAACGACAACGTGGTCCGGTATTCACTTGCCGGGACAACTGCACCCCTCGCCGTAGCCGACTACACCTATGAGACTCTCCCCTCCCAGGTTCGCGATCTCGTCCCTACCGACGACGAGATCGCGGCAGCTGTGGAAGCCACCGTCTCCGAACTCGACTCCCAACTGCCCGTCAAACCTGACAACTCCGGCTGAGAGGCGCCATTCGATTCCGAACCTGGCCGACATATCCTCTGGTGCCGAGATCGCTACCGGTGTTTCGCACGAGGGTCCGCGAACGCGATGCCTGGACCTGCCCGGTGCGTCGAGGGCAGGGCAGTTCTATGTCCAGTCGATGTGGACGGATTCGATGGAATCGAAGTGAAATCCGAAAGCGTCGCCGTACTGGTCGAATCCCTTGTTTTCAGGGTAATCCATCGTGGCGTGACGTTCGAGGATGGCAACCACCCGGGCATGATCGTCATTGGCCAAAGCCATGGCGAGTTCTCGTGTTTCGTCGAGACTGAAGGGGCTGTCGGAGTTCGCGAAGTCGAGGGTACGCACTCGATAGTCGTAACCTTCTTCGGAACCGTTGCGGACGGACACTCCCCCGCGCACTCGGATGGTGGCCTTTTTGGGTTGCCCGTCGGGTCGTAGAACGCCGGCGCGGTCCATGATGTCGCGTGCTTTGACGTTTTTGAGTTTCTTTTTCGCGTCAGCGCGCAGTTCGTTGGTTTCGCCGGAGCGGTAGCGAGAGACCGCTGATCGTGAACGGCCGATTTTCTTTGCGACAGCATCGATTCCGCCGAGGCGTTCGATGGCGGCTCGCCGTTGTGCGCGTTCGGTGACGTCGGGGTGTGGGATTCGTCCTTGTTGCGCCCAGCGGCGCAGTGTTCGGTCTGAGGGGGGTTTTCTTCCGGCGTCGACAGCTGCTTGCCGTAGGCCTTCTTTGCCGATTTCGGTACGGATCTGACGTACGGAGACTTTGCTGGTGAGTCCGGCCAATCCCCCACTTTTGACCGATTTGGATTTTTCGATCCCGCTGGTCGCTGCTGTCGAGACGGATACGTTGAGGCCGTCCAAGCCGACGGTTTTCTGTGCAGGTTTGGTTGATCGAGGTTTCGGAAGATGTAGGGCCACTATATGTTTCCTTCATCTTCGTCGGTGAACGCAGCTTTGAGTGCGAGGTTGATCTCGTGGGTGTCGCGGGCGTCGGTCAGCATGACGGTGATGTCCTCGGTGAGCGGGGCACGCTTTTCCAGAGTCATTTTCCCGAGTGCGTCGCTATCGTCTGCGATGTCGATGCCCGGGGGCAGGGGGTAGACCCAGGAGTCGGTGACCGTGCGCAGTGGCCATCGGCCGGTTTCGCGTGCGATGCGCATCGCGACGCGGCGGCCTCGCCAGCGGCAGTGTGCGATGATCGCTGCTCGCCAGAGCGGTTGGTGGTGGTGTTGCATTTGTTTGGCGGTCCACATGTCGGGGTTGACCATTCGGCCGATGTAACCCTTGTAGCAGGCGCCGATGAACCGTTTCATTGCTGTGTCGCCTGTGTCGACGGCAACTTTGCGGGCTTCTCTCAAGATTTTCGCCCACTTGTCGAGGGCTCGACCCTGTTCGGGGTAGACCCATGCTTCTGCGATATCGAGGTCGTCGAGTTCTGCGCCGATTCCGCCATCTGCGATGGACGTTTGCAGTGCATCGAGGCTTACGGTGGTGATCCAGGTCTGCACAGGTTGGTCGGCGAGCATGTGTGGGTGAGGCAACGGTAGAGCGGGCGGGAGTGCCAGCATGTCACCGGGTGGGAGGGTTACACGCCAGAGTCCGAACGGGGTTTTCGATTGCCGCGCAGCGTCGAGCGCGTTCTCGCCGCGAAGATGTCGAGGTTTTCCGTAGCCGAATTCGAGCATGCCAGCGGAAGCGAGGTACGCCGCTCGTTGGTCTATCGATACCAGTTGTGTTGCGTCGGAGAGCTCTTCGAGGTCCGGGACGCGGGTCCATCCGACTGCAGGTTCGAGATCTCCGCGAGGTTCGCCGTCCAACGGTGGGACAGGCCCACCGACGGTGACGACGATTCCCTTACCGCTACGGGTGCGGTCGCGTTTGATCTTGTCGACGATGGCGGCACCGGTGCGTGCTGGGGTCGGGCCGGGTAGCCCGCCGAGGTGTTGTGCGCACCACGCGAGCCGGCGTCCCAGTTCCTGCGCAGCGGGGAGGTCGTCGTCGGGGAGGTAGGTTCCGGCGGTGGGTGATCCGAGGATCCCCATGTCCCCCACGCGATTGCCCCATCCGAAGTCTTTGTTCCAGTAGGTCCACACGTAGGGCTCGATGAAAATGTCGACCATAGATGTGAAGTTCCCGGTGGTGCGGGAGAGGTGAACAACGTGGCCGGGTTCTCCGCGCAGTTCCCATCCTGCGGTCAGCATCGGGGTCAGCGTGGCATGGAGGATCGCGGTGAGTTCTTCGGCAGCGCGGGTGCGCAGGATTTCCATGTCATCGACGTCGTCTTCGCTGCCCGGGTCGATGATCCATCCGAGCATTTCGCAGGCTTCGATTCCAACGATCCAGATCTGTGCCGGTGCGCCCAGTGGGGTGAGCGTTGCCCATCTGATGAGTTTGTCGAGTTTTTCGATGGAATCGACTGGGCCAGTGAGCGTGTGGCCGGATGGTGTGTAAGTCCCAGCTGCCGTGACAATGACGGCGTGGCCGTCTGCTGACTCGCCGGCGGGAGGAAGGGCGACCGGTTCGGTTGCGTCGAGCTCGGACGCCTGGGTGGGTTCCGGTTCCACTTCGCTGGAGCGCTCATCTGGAGGGGAGACGCTGTCGTCGGTCCGGGGGCGCTCCGCAGCGCCGGAATCCGTTTCGAGACAGGCGGTGTCGTCAACGTCGAACAAAGAAGGCTGGTCCGGTTCGGGAACTTCGTCCGAACGAGTAGCGGATTCTGATGTTTCGAGCTCGAATAGCGTGAACTGCTCCCCTTTCTTCAGCGCCATGATTCATCCTTTCCGTTCACTGTCGTCATCATTCGAGATCGAATGCGGCGCGCACGGCTATGGACAGTGATTCTTCTTGTGCTGGCAGAAGATAACCAATGATGTTGCCGAGTGCACTGACGGGAATAGTGGTGATGTGGTCGCAACTGACTACCGCGTCAGCGGATATTCCGTTCGCGGCACTGACAGACACCTCAGTGGACAGTCCTCGAATCTCGCTGGTGATGGGCGCTACCGTGACGGTCCCGAGGTGTGGACGGACCACCTCTCGGGTGAGTACGAGGACCGGCCGGACTGAGTCGAGGTTGGCTTCATGAATTGGTCGCATCAGGTCAAGCCTGTTGGCTGTCGATTCACCGCGTGGTGCGCGAGAGAACTCAGATCATGTTCTGATGTTGCGGCCGAGAGGATCTCCGCGTCACGTGCGGCAATCTGACGGCGTCGCTCCCGTTCGAGAGCGCGCAACACTAGCGAGGCCCGCGAGGTGGCGCGATGTTCCCTGACTTCGTCATCGAGGAATTCCACGATCTCGTCCGGTAGTCGTACCGCGATCTGCGTGCTCATATACTGATGGTACCGAAGTGGGATCTGTTTTGGTACCACTATCGCGTGCGAGTTCTGGAACCGATCATTTCTTCTGGAACCGATCATTTCAACGGGAGGCAAGGGCCGATGAAGTGCTCAGCGGCCCCGACGCGGCACACCTTGCCACGCACACGGTTTCCGCTGTCTTCATCGGTCGATCTCTATCTGGTGTTCTTCAGTCTCAGCGACGGTCCCATCGATGGTTACGTCTCCACGTCGGTACGGCTCGGATCGCTGAAATATTCGCTATGAGACAAAGCACTTCGGGGATTCGGCTCTCGATGTCAGGCACTTTGTCACTCCTCTCGACGACGCAACTGCCTCGCTACCGTCGAGGAATTAGCAGTACACCGTGCACACGGTTGGCGACGTCACCGCGAGGATTGAGTCCGGTTCCCCTCCCCTACTCACGACCTCGCCAGCGCGCGGACTACGCATCTGAAATCAAATACGCGTTCACTAAGTCGTCGATGCGTGAAGTGAAATCTCCAGGGTCGCCCAGTACCTGTATGACTTGAACTGCGCCGATAAATCCTGCGCACAGATTCGCGGCCAGGCGCTGGGCGGCAGAGGCGGGAAGCTGTCCGTCTGCGATCGCAGTATCGACGAGTCGGCTGACGAGTTCCACCCACTCACGGAACGCGGGTGGGGCGGTATCGAGACCTGCTCCTGTAGTGAGCCTGAGGCCGGCTCGGGCCACGGCATCGTCGGCTATAAGCGTCGCTGAACCGTTGAAGAATACAGCCAACTTCTCGATCGCTGGTATTGCTGATTCGTCGGTTGATTGTCGGATTCCGCCGAGCGCGGTCAACCAGTGGTTGATGAGTTCTCGCGCGATCGTTTCCTTGGAGTCGAAGTGGAAGTACACGGCTCCTTTCGTGGAGGCAGCCTCCGCAACGATGTCGTTCGTGGAGGTAGCGGCGTACCCATCGATCGAGAATGAGCGTGCAGCTGCCTTGAGGATCTTGGCCTTCGTCTCGTGCGCTCGCTGTTGTCGGGGTCGCTGGCGCGGTTCGGGCGGAACGATCAAGTGGTGTCGGTCGTCTGGGTCGGTCAATGCGGGTTCCTTACCTGCAGTCTGTGGGCACTCTGCTGTGGTCAACCCCTCCATGATGATGCAATTCCTGGCGCTCGGGAACCTTGGCGTTGGCAGGTTGCGGCGCTACTCACGTTGTAGTGACGAGTTGGTCGGTGAAGTGAACATCGGAGGCTCGCATGTCGATGAGCGGCGGGTTGTCGAAGCCAGCTGCTCGGGCCGCGGTATCGAACTTTTCGTATCGGCGCCACGAGGTCGATGTTGCAACGGGAGGGTTGGACGTCTGGGCGATCAGCTCCCAGGTGAGAGTCGGGTCTGCAAGCTTGCGTCGTGCGGTGTCCTTGACAGCGTCGGGCAGGTCCGATGTGGCAATGAACCATTCGAGTTCGGCGTGCGCCACCGCCTCTGCGTTCGACGGCTCCGGGTCCACTGAAGACCCCGTTTGTTCGGAGGGGCTCGGATGCAGAGCGCTTTCCGGCGCGTCATGCGTTTCTACGACGCCTAAAGAAGGCTGGTCTCCTACGGCTGTTTCGTTGCGCATGACGACGCTTTGCGTAGCAACCGTACCCACACCTGCGGCAGCATTGTCGATCTCGATCTTGTAGTCGGAATATGCAATACCCGTTGCTTTGATCAGGATTCCCAGACCGTGCGTGAAGGCGAGTACGAGCACCGGCGGAATGACCGCGATCATGGCAGCAACGGCCGGGTCGAGAGGCGTGTAGCCGATGCTCTGACCTGCCGCAACGGCCTGTTGCGCAACTGTTGCGGAGTGGAACGCATGGTAGGCGTTCCCGAGGATGCTGATCGCGACCACCGCAACAGCAACAGCAACGTAGAAGTACTTGTCGCGTCGATGCATCTTCAGTTTGCTCAGAATGACGATGGCGACGGTGGATCCGAAGATTGCACTGTCAACGATGACGGGAAAGATCCATGCGAGGTTTTCGGGGATGGTTCCTTGGCGCGCGAGGTCCCGTTGGACCGCGAAGGAGAGGACAAATGCGCCTGCGGTGATCCCGATTGCGATGAAAATCGCGATGAGAAGTGCGGCGATCAGTGCTCCAAGCTGGATCCGCGCTGCGCGCAGACTAAAATCACCCATGATCGGGTTTTCCTTCCTACAAGGGGTGTTCTCGGTCTGGAGTCCCGCTGGTTGCCGCCGGCGGGACTCCTCCTGGTTTCGGAAGATTTCTTCTGGTCGTACTCCTGCGTTTCGTCCGTTTTGCGTGCGGTGAGGGTTGACAGCGATTTCTAGCGGACGTACCCGAGAGTCGACTGATGTTTTTTGCGTCGCACTCAAAGCACGTCGGGGATGTCGTTCCAGCTGCGTGCATGTTGATCTCAGAGTGACGTGGGGTGGTCTGCAATTTTGCGTGAGAATTGCGTGACTGCAACGGATTGTTCACGCAATTTGCTCCAGGCTTTGCGCTGCCGAGGCTTCTGAGTTCTACAAAACGGACAGTCAGCAGATGAGAGGGACATGGCATTGCGCGCGCAGCAAGGACTTCCCGTCCCGGCGGTTCACCTCCCGCCCGCACCCGACAGCCGTTCTCAATATCGAGGTCCTTGGAATGTCCCCCACATATGCCTACACGGCTGTCGTGCCAGGCGCCTCTAATTAGGTCTTCCAGCACAAGATGCCCTCGCCCGGGGGCCGAACTCCACAATCAAGAACAAAGACAATCCATCATGCGTGCACGCAGTGCATGCCATGCACGCGAGTCTCTTATAGTCCTCTGGCCTTCAAGTATTCGTCCAGCGCGGCCTCGGTCATCGATGCCTCGCTGATTTCGCGATCGCCAGTCTCGTACCGCAATTTGTCGACGCCACGCCGGAGGCGATCCTTCGTCGAAGGTTTGATGCGCGTGTTGTGGGTCATCGACAGCTTCTCCTCCTCATCTTTGCGGGCACTGAGATCCGCTGAAGGCGATGGTGGCGTAGCTGCAGGTGCCACGGGGGTCGCGTCTCCCCTGGGCGGACGTTCCGGGATGAGTTCAGCCGGATGTGTCTTACGAATGGCAGGTTCCCGCTTCACGCTCATGCCGGGGCTCCGATCACGATGGGCAACTCAGCGAGCAAGTCACTGTAGGCAAGTTGCAGCGTCAATGCTTTCCCACCCTTGAACTGGTGAATCGGAGTGCGATTCGAGTGCGCGTCCTGGCGGGCCGCGAGTTCCGGGATCGATGTCTTGGCGACGAGTGAGCCGTAGGTTTCCCGTAGCTCGCTCTCTCTGAACTCATGTTCGCCGGTAGACCGTTTACGACTGATCACGATCTTGTCGAATTCCAGCTTCGGATTCGCCCGTTTACGAACGGTGTCGATTGTCTCTTCGAGCTTCTGAACGCCACCGACACTGTCGATTGTGGGTTCAGTGATGGCGACAACGCCATCTGCTGCAATAAGAACCGCGAACAGCACCTTGCCCATATTGGGAGGGCAGTCGAAAAGCACGGCGTCATAAGGAGAAAGGTCGAGCCCTTCGAACGCAACGTCTAGGCGAAACACCAGGTCATTCGACCCATCCGACTCGATTTTGCCGAGCTCTTCGTCTGCGGGAATGAGGTCGACGCCATCCCATGGGGTGGCAATGATCGCCTCGGCTGCAATGCCTTCTCTGGTCTGGTTCATGAGGTGGTAGGCCGTCATCATGCCCTCTTCGAGAGTGACGCCGAGGCCGCCGGTCGTGTTGCCCTGTTGGTCCATGTCGACGACAAGTACTTTTCCGCCGACCGCGGTGATGGCGCTGGCAAGCCCGAGAGTGGAGGCCGTCTTGCCTACGCCACCCTTCTGGTTGCCGAGTGCGATTTTGCGTGGCTGCATTGCGGACCTTTCATCGAGGGCGTTGACATTTGCGAGGCGTGCATTGCGTGTAAACCACGCGCTGCATGCAATATGTGCATTGCTTGCTGTGTGCGCAATCCACGCTGTACGTGGACTGCATGCAGTCTGTGCGTTACGCGCAATCCAAGCACTGCATGCATTGCGCGCTAAGTCTGCTCCACTCGCTAAACACGCACACTGTGCATTACGTGCGCGCGTAGCATAACACGCATGTCATGCGTGACGTACAAGCCTCGCACTCTGCGCGTGTCATGCACGAATTGCATCAAGTGCAACCCTTGCGTTCAACGCGTGCAATGCTCATCACGCGTTCACCGCAACCCGTGCACGTCATGCGCAACACGCTATCCATGCCTCGCTAGCAAACCCTGCATGCTTTGCACACAATGCGTACCTCGCTAGCCAAGCACTCATCACATACAACGCATGGCGTGCTCTGCACGCACCGCTAGCGGTGCTACCTCCGCACGCACGCGCTGCTCTGCATGCAAACCATACAACACTCGCAGCACACGCAGAGCACGCATGACACGGTATGCAAGGGTTGCACGCATGCCATGCGCTGCTAGCAGGACATGCCTTGCATGCATCGCACGTCTTTCACTTCTGCATGCAATGCATGCCGTGCATACAGACCGCGCATTGCGTGGACGCGCAAAATAGCAGGTCAATGCACTCATTGCCATCGAACGAATCGAAAAACATCTGCCGCGAGTGTCACACACCGTTGCAAAAGGTCGACCGACCAAGAGCAGCTTAGCTGCCACGATCACCTGATAGCGAGGCGTTCCAGACACGAATCGAAACGTGTGACAGTCCGTCTCGATCAGATTGTCAAGAAAGTCGAAGGGACGCTATTGGGCGGCCAACTGACTAAAGGCGGAAATATAGGGTTCAGCAATCTCCGCTGTGCGCACAGAACAAATTGCTCAACCGTCGCGAGCGGTCCTGCCCAGCCATCCGCTAATGCACCGCCCTTGCGGGGATGGAAGGAACGCGCCAACCTTGCGAGGCCGGAAAGACAGCCTGCCACTTCAGAAACTTTCTGATGTTCGCGCCGGGGGCACTTCAATAGAACCCTGTACCCCTTTGAAGGCCAGAACATATTTCATTCCATCGGGGTCCGAACATCCAGGGCAGAAGGAAGGACTCACGTGAACCGCGCGGATGGTGAAAAGACTGAGACATGCGTGGGACGAACAACCGCACTGATCGAGGGGAGGGGGTTCCAATTCTATTGAGAGATACAGCCGACTGACTGCCAGTCGGGGTGCTCATCTAACTCACGAACAACATTGCGGAATCATCTCAGGACACAGCGGGGGCCCGCGGTGAAACGAAAATTCTGCGCGAAAGGTCGGTCGCGGCGTGAACCCGGACGTGTAAGGGAAGGGACGTGTGGAGATCCGGATCAGGCGAAGTTCGGCCGCGACGGAATAACCGAAGCGAGTCCGAGCAGGCACTAACTTTACGTCACAGTGACGAAATTAGGCTTGGGGGCGGGGTGGGAAGAATCAGTTCCGTCAGGCTTGATTTCGCCGCTTTGCGAGCAGAACTTTCAGGTGGGTGGGCACATTTCGAATACAGCGACGCATGAATCGCAACGCCGAAACACACGCACTTCTCGACCGAGTGGGGGAGGGGATGGAGACAGCTTCCCGTCTACAAGTATCCCGTGCACGATGCCGGCGCTGCCGTGCCGACGGCTACGAACGACGCAAGGTGGCCCACAGTTTCACGCAACAGCGTTGCCATACATGCAATGCGTGCGTTGCAAGGCATGCATTGCATGTATGGCATGCGCGACCAGGATGCCTCGCAAAGCATGCGTCACACGCAGGTGATCGCACCATCCTTCTCTGCACAAAAAGCCGTTTACCTGCGCAAATCAAGGTTCTCAGGCAGTAGTACATGTCTCGGAGAGATATGACCGATAGACGATCCGAATACCTACGGGCGCGTCTGCATTGGAGGAAACGGCAGTCGTTTGAACCTCTTCTCGGATGTTGAACCCGTACCAGCGCGGCGTTCTTCAAGCGCAGAAAAGCGGACCGCCAGCCCGCCATTGACTGGTTCGGGCGGGGTCGGTTCTCCGAAAATGGCAGTGAGCTCCGCGTATCAGATCAAAATGTTGTCCTCCGGGTTCTTTGTGTCCCGATCAACGTCGCCATGAGTATTTGCACCTGTGGCGATCAGGGTCCTGTGCCACGGACCGCAACATTTCTCGGCAACGCTTGTCGATCATCGTGAGGCGTGTTTTTCGGACGCGTATTGCTTGGGGAATTGGGGCCCAGGAAAGCCTCAATCTTGCTGCTTGCATGTCAGGTGTGCCCGAATGCTGGCTAGGATCTTGGCGCGGTGCTCCGGGTTCGCTGCCATTTTCGTACGCTGAACATGTGAGTTTTCAAGTAATTCTTGTTCCCTCTTTCGCGCCAGGTCGGCCGATTTACGCTGCTCACTGGGTGATTCTCCGGTCCAGTCGATCCCATCGAGCCTGCGTCTGAGGTATGCCAACGGTGAGATCAGGCTTGATCTTGTTGGCCAGATCCACCCCCGATCTGCTGTGTCTCGGGAAAGCGTCTGTGCAATGTCACGTCCTGTCCATCGCGTCGTATCGATCTTGACATCGCGGAGAAGATCACAGATCGCCCCGATATGTCCGGTCGGTCTGAGAGCCGGAGCATGGTTGACGAGTTCGGCTGCAGTCCTCTGAAGTGCCAGAGGCCGGGGTGTGATCCGAGAAGTGCTTCGTTTTTTTGTTGTGAGCTGGGCTCGCGCGTGCGCGCGTTGGTGAGTTCTTCCTAACGGAAGAACTTCAAAAGATAAAAAACCAACACTAGATAGGGTGTCAGTTCCTATCGACCCTGGTCGACTGCTGTGGGGCTGATTGACGCGATTGACGTCGGGCCTCAGAGAGTTGCGAGCCCTGTGGCGGGTTGCTCTTTCAGAGGCGCGAGACGGTCGCGCCTTGGTGAGTTTGCGGTGAGGTGTCGTTGCCACGATTGTTCGAGGGGATGACAGTGACCATGTCGATGCAGCGCGGTGCTGTTGACCACCGTGATGGGCTTCAGCAGCCAGAAATTCCAGGGTTTTGAGGTTCCGTCCCCGGACGTGTTCGATGCCCATTCCCAGAGCGATGAGCACTCGCCTGGCGCGATTGACAGAGGATTCGCTGACTTTGGCCCGGGCAGCGATCGTTGATTTCGCTGCGGAGACCCCGCGGCCTGTGTGGGATTCGGCGAAATGTGCGTGAGCTTGTGCCACTGCGTAAGCCTTGTCGGGCTTGATCAGGTTGTGCGCGCACAGCGCCCTGCCGGCCGGGCTGGTGGTGTGATGCCGGAATTGGCGGAGCCATTCCCTGCGTGATGTCCACACTGGAACGCGTGCTTGTTCCGTTGGTTCGACAGGTAGGGACCAAGAGCGTCCACGCTGGTCAGTGGACTCGTTGAGTTGCCGTGTAGCGGATTCGAGGCGCGCGATACGTGAGAGAGCATCGTCGACTGCCGCTTGCCATTCGTCGACTTCTGTCGATTGAGGAACAGCGGATTGGGTGCCGATGTGCGACACGCCGAAGGTTGGTGATATGGAATGAGTTGGGCTGTATTCAGGGTATGCGCTACCCTGAGACGTACCTGCCATAGGTAAGTCCCTTCCAGGGGATGCAGTACGAGCAGAGAAAGCGCTAACTTTCGAAGCTCACCTCTCGAGAATGTTCGAGAACAGATGTCGGAGAACCTGCCAGTTCTCAGTCGACGTCAAGGACCTGCCAGTCCTTATTTCGCCGCGATGCGGTCCGCTCCCAATCACCCCCTTAGGGGGCCTTTGTGCTTTTCAAGAGGTCTGCGCTGTTTAGTTAGGTATCGGGGCACTTCGTTCGTTGTCGGCTAGGGGCGGCCTCCCTGTCTGCGGATCCGCTGTACGCGCGTTACGGCCGCGGCTGTTCGGAAGGTCTGTTCGATCCGGCGGCCGCACATCGGTACCGCTATGAGTACGGTGCTGGCTTGCTCGGATGTGACATTCGGGACGCAGAAGTGTGATCCAGTCGCCATGAAAGCTGAAATGTGATCTGGACGTGCCAAAAATGACACCGTGAACACGTCCGCGAGTATGGCGGAATTGCGTTTCTGCGATATCATCGAGTAAGCACCGCCTCTTCCTTTCGAGGTAGTGGTGGTCACCGCCTCTTCCTTCACTGGGTTAGTGGTGGTCAGGGAGCTGGGAAGCTCTCACAACCGCATAAACGGACAGCCCCCGATGCCGCCAAGCCCTGGGGGTTGTTCGCTGTCTAGGGATAGTTCATGCGCCGACCGCGAGTTGCTCGATGCGACGCAGTGATCCAGCTGCCTCGACCTCGAGGAGTCTCAGCTGGTCCGGATGCAGTTTGTCGATGATGTAGTCCGGGATGTCCAGTCCGTGGGTGATGGCCAATATGAGCACGGAGTAATCCCCAGCAGGGATTCCGAGTTCGGCGGCCCGATCCTCGTACACCTTGTGCTGCTTGAGGGGAGCACGAGTCGCGATGTGTCCGCGAGGTCCCTTGTTGTGCTGTGCCATGAGGAAAGACTAGAACCAATCTGTAACTGATACGGGTAGGCGCGCTTGTTCGGTGTGTCGCGTGTGGTTGATGTTGCCATGGAGTTCTGAGGGATTTTGCGGCGGCCCGCCTCACAGCCCGCCGCCGGCCCAACCAGGGAGGAGCTTGACGGACCACCTCTGCGGCTTCGCTGAAGGTGGAGTTTGGGTGCGTTGGCGGTCGGCGGTTCGATGATGGGTCTAGCGTCGGAATCGGGTTGGATTCTTCGGGAGCGCATGGAGATGCCTGGCTCTCATGCTGTCAGACGCCGGGGAAATTCATGTGCGACTGAACGCGGGGAGGGGTTATGTAACCCGTGTTGGACGGCGCTTCCGCAGGCTGCTGCCGTGTGTCGTGGAGATGGATGGAGACGGGGGTCTGTGGACAGTCGATGGTGCGTCTGCGAGCTCGATGGCTCGGGTCACGTGTCGAGAGGAGCACCTGAAAGATTCGGAAAGGCGCCTTAACCTGTCAGCTGCCGAACGTAGGTTTCCAGCGGGGAGGGTTTGTGCCTTCGTGTTCGCCTGCGAATCGTGACGGGACTTCAGTTGGGGGAGGTCGATCCGCGTATATTGTCACGCGGAATGCTCTTTATCGCAGTTGCGCAGAGGATTTCGTTCACCGGGTTCAAACATTAGAGTCGTGCGTCGTTCGACTTCCGTGAGTACATTGCTCGGATCGACGTATTGACGGTGTGCTGTTCGCGCACTCGAAGGAATGCTTCGCATTCCGTCAACATTCGTTTCTCAGGACTCAAAGGTTCCACAACGCCAACAGTTCGGCCCGAAGACTGAGCGAGCGAAGGTAGTGGTTGGACCGCAGTTGTGCGCTGGGGTGCCCGACATCGACGAGATACCTCTCGGTGTCTGCCACAGGAAGCGGTAGTAGGTCGTTGCGAACGCGGAGGAAGAACTGAAATTGACTGGGGGAATCCGGTATTCGATCCTGGTTGGATATCACGACCGCGGGTGGCAATAACAATTCGTTGTCCGTGGAGACGCGGATCACGACGTCCCCACGTGCCATGCTGCTTGGTTTTCCGAGTCTGAGTGTTTCGAGTCGATATCTCACGCTCGGATTGAACGAAAGATGCTTCGTTGAAGTCTGTTTCACAGGTGCGATGCGCACGGAGGGACGGGTTTCGTGATCGCTGACTTGCCTGATAAATATTCGGTTGGTCGGAGTTAGAGGAAAGTCGTTGTCAAGGTTCTGCATTCGGCCAGTGATGCCGGGTATGGGTACGGCATGCCCGATCGCCCATTCGCGCGCGGCGTTGTCGATGAATATTTGGTCTACAGCAGTGGTTTCGTCGATATTGTTGATGAACGCGCGACTGTCGGCAACCACTTGGGGGTCATCGGAAATGACGACCGCTTCATGGGTGAATGTGGAATTTTCGGAAGCATTCGGCGAGCCGATTACAGCTCGTTGGTTCGTCACGATGACCTTGGCGTGCAGTGTTGACGACGACAGGATGCGAACGCCCTTGCTGAGGTAGTGCGCAAGAACGGCAGGTGAAGTGGCGTGGGCGCGGATCGCCGCGGTAGAAGCATTGACGATCAGAAGGTCTCCACTGCGAAGTGGAAGTAGTTCGGGCGCAAGGTGTCCGAGATAGGGGACAGCGGCATAGCGTGGGCCTCGCGTGCGGATCGCGCGAGTGATGTGTGGCCACGGGTTCGGTCCGTGGAAGCTGGTCCCCATAGCCTAGAACGGTAGCGCGAATCGAACCCGATTTCTGGCGCCTGCGTGAAAGCTGCCTTTGTTCTGCGTCGTCTCCGGAGCAAAAGAAACTTCCGGATATCTTGTGATCTGTCGTGGAGGTCGAAGAATGTTGTAGCGATCAACCCTGCCGGGTTAGACGGCGTTATACCCCAGTGCGACTGCAGCGTTGTCGATTCGGCGTGCGATTTCGATACGGGACGGTGGCAGTGATGGCGCCGGACGGGTGGGAAGGGTCTGCTGCTTGTTCGAGCAGCGCCCCGCACAGTGCACCGGGAAATATACCGCGGTATGCGATCCCGCGGGGTGAGGGCGGGCGTGATGGATCGTGCGGGCCCATGCCTTGGAGGGGCGTGTAGGCCTGAGATCGTAGGCGCTCGCCGTGTGGATATCGGGTGACTGATGTAGTGTCGCTGGCGGGCCGAGTCCATTCGTGATCAGTGCTCGAAAAGTCAACGTGCAGAAAACTTCTCGGCATTCCAGTGAAGGTCGGGCGGCGTGGTCTTCATGAACTGATGGACCGTGCCTTTGACGGGGAAGCCGGCGTGTTGGCCTGCAGTTGAGGTTCGTCTACTACTCTTTGGCAGCCTCTTGCCGCGAGTTCAGGTGAGGTGGCGGCTGGGATGCGTCAGCGTGGCTTCGGCGCCCATCAGATAACAGGCGGTACGGCCGGCGTGATGGTTGCGAGCGCAACGTAGGACATTGCACTGACCGGAGACGGTGCGGGGAAGAGATTCCGTTGAGATAGATCCATGAGGTTGCGACGGCACCGGCGATCAGTGCTGCGATTGTCACGGTGGTGGCTGCGCGCTCGCGGAAGAGGAGCATCACGGCCCCGACGCTAGGCTTTCGGGCCGGGTCAGCGCGGATAACCTCTGGCTACGGTGCGTGCATGGATACCGAGCGTGGCTTTGAGAGATCCTTCGGCGATGACGGGAAAGATTCCTGCTTGCCGCCAGGTGGGACCGATATCAGACCAGTCGTAGTACGAGGTCACGAGGGAACTGTGGCCGTCGTCGGCCGGCTCGATCCGATATCCGTAGACGTGCCCGATCGGAGGCCGGACAGTTCCGAGGATGGTCCATGCTATTTCGCGTTGGGGAACAAAGGTTTTGATCGTCACTGTGACGTCGTACTGTCCCATGGGTAGGTCGCCCAGAGCTTCGCGATCCATGTGGACGACGAATTCGTCGCCGGTCGCGGTCACGAGTTCGCCATCTGCGCCCATCAGCATTCCGGATCCGTCGATGGCGACGTGCCCCTGAGGGTCGCAGAGGACCGCGAAGATTGATGCGGGGTCGGCACGGATGGTGCGCTGTACTTCGATCCGTTCGCTAGTCATGTGGCGAATGCTGCCATACCGCCGAACGGTCGGCGAGGTTTCTCTCGTTCGTTGGTTCATTCATCGGCTTCGGGCGGCGAGGCGGGGTTGATTGCGGCGTTCGCGGTGATCGGACGCCTCGGAGGGTGGGCCGCCGACTATGAGACGATTCTGGTGTATCTGGCGTTCTTTCTGTGGATGTCGATCGCAGGGCGGGTGTTCTGTTGGGGCGCAGACACACTCATCGCCGAATTCCGGAAGAAGTCGAACACGGCCGGTGATCGCCGGTGAAGCCTGCGCGCCGGTTCGACCGCACGTCGCCGAGGATCTCCACCGTGGTGGTGCTCGCGGCGATGGTGATCGCGCTGCTGGCGCTGTTGACCTTCGCCCCGACCTCCTCGACAGGGCCGGCAGAGGACTGCGCCGCGGTACGCGCACGTGATCATCAGATCTACCTGAACCTGATCGCCTCACTACCACCTGCCGCACCCGTCCCACCCGAATACATCAACCCCTGTTTGACCGCACCGTCCACGACAGTGACCGCTGCGCCGACGACCACGGTCGGGTTGCCGGGGCGCAGGCTCCGGGCGGTGGTCCGAATGTCGGCGCGAACGCTCCGACGAACTTCCCCACCTACAACGGCACCCCGATCGTCCCGGTTCCGACGATCGAGGTTCCACCCATTGCTTCCGAGTCGCCGACCTCGGAAAACGGTGCCAGCGCACCCCCTGACGCGTCGACGTCGCAGGTCCCATCACCCACATCCACACTCGACCCCACCCCGGGTGAGGGACCCACCCCAGACCGCGGCCCCGGACCCATCCCAGCAGCGACACCGAATGGTGTTCCCGGACAGCCTCAATCGACTCCGACGGTCACGACCTCCGGCCTCGACGACGATAACGGACGCGACCGCTACCTCGAACTCGCATTGGTCGGTGCCGCAGGTTTCACCGCCGCCGGTATCGGAGTACGCGGGCGGCCCGGACCGTTCAGTGCGCGTGCGAGCGGGAAGGTCACCCCGCTACCGCAAACGTCGACGAGCGGTCTCGGATCGGGTGGAATCTTCCGCCCGGGGTACGAGGAATTGACGGTGGTCTGGCCTGGCGGTGCGGAGCAGACGTTCGATCTTCTCAACGGGCCGGAATCACCTCGTGAGTACTTCTTCCCGAAGAAGGTTCCCCCAGGCGGGCATATGCGTGTCAACGCAGACGGCTCCGCGGACATCCTCGACGCGAACGGCACCGAGATCTCGCACGAGGCCCCGACGTGGGCGTACGACGCTCTGGGCCGTCCCGTGCCGACATGGTACGAAGTCGGCGAGGACGGAACCACCCTGATTCAGCACATCGAACCCGGACGGGATGTGCTGTACCCGATCTTCGCGGACGGCCTCGACGGCGGCACCAACGAGGCCACCGGGCACCAGATCTCTGCGGTCGAGCTGCCGAACGGGCAGGAAGCGATCACGGGACAGCCGGGCGGTATCGCGGTGGTGGGCACGCCCGATGACGGACACTCGGCGTACGTGCCGAACCCCGAGACGATGAAGCCGGATGTCCCGATGACCGTCGATCAAGGTGACGGCACCACCAACAACTACACCAAACCTGGTGATTCAGCCGATGCAGGGTTGGAGGTCAGCACGGTGCCCACCACGCAGGCTTTGGACGCGATGGCCGCCGAGCAGGAGCGCGCGAACCAGGAAGCTGCAGCAGCGGCCGAACAGGCGGCCATCGACCGCGAGATGCTCGAAGCAGAACGCGAGGCGCGTGAACAGGAGGACGAACCGGGTCTGGCGCGGCGGGTGTGGGACGACATCTGGGATTTCGGCGACGAAGCCCTCGATGTCACCGGCGACGCTGTCGGGGCCTTCGCGCAGGCGATGCTCGACAATCCGGGCGCCGCCGCATCGATTGTCGGAGGAATGCTCCTCGCTGGTCTGGGCGGCACGGTCGAGGGTGGGGGTGTTGTGCTCGATGCCACCGGTATCGGACTACCGGCCGGGCTGACGCTCAACGCTCTTGGAGCCGCCGCGATCGCCGGGGGCGCCGGCCTCGCGGGTGCCGGGATGGCCGAGGTCGCCCCCGATATCGCAACCAACTTCGAGGCCCGCCGCTCCGGGAATGGGACTTCCGGTAATTCGGGCAGTACCCCGAAACCGAGTCCTAGCGCGCAAACCGCACCCAATGGGGAGATACTAGGCCAGAGTGGAACACAACTACCCGGCAGCAGAACCCTGACCGACAAGATTCCGCCGAACGGCCCTTACTATCGGATCGATATCGAAAATCCTGCCCCAGGCGTGCGGGCTGGGCAGATGCACTTGCAGGACGACCGCGGTGGGAAGTACTACTACAACTTCAACACCCAAGAATTCGAAGGCGCACCCCAGTCTTTGATCAAGAAGATCCAGGGCGACAACGCCTACCAGAACGCGTTGAACAAAGGCGCACGCTTCCTAGGAGTGAACTGATGTTGGTCGAAAGCAAGCCCTGGCCGAGTATGCCGGCCATCGACCTGGAAATTCATGCGCCTCGGCTTGTTACGGGGCAGGAGATTCGTGTCATCGGAGTTTCCTTCGGCTCAGAAGGTGATTCCCTTGTCATCGATGCCCTTCTACGTGGTGCGCCCAGAATCTTGTTCAACGTGGCGTCGATGCCGTTGGCAGTGGTGTCCAAGGAATCGGACGGACATCCGATCGTCTACGGCGTCGACGGGATGCTCCAAGACGGCGGCATCGACGAAATCCCCCTGCTGCCGGGGCTTCCCGACGGGCCGATGACGTTGTATCGGGCTGGGCTGGTGTTGGGCGGCGATTTCCGCGTCGAAGCCCAAGCTCACCGTGTGGTGGACGGGATCGTGTACTTCTCGCTGCATTGCCGCACCGAGGACGGGGTGCTGGTGGACTACGACGTCGCCTCCGTTGCCGTCGATCTCATTCGCCGCCGTCCGGGCGGTGCCCTCGGCATCGACGTCGTCGATACCACCGATGACGCCGACGCCGGGGACACGCACGCGTCGTAACCACTGCTTGGTGGTCTTGAAAAGTACTGGGGCGGAACATGTTCGCTGCTCACCAGAGGAGAAATCGGATGCTGATCTTCGGAACACGTACGAAAACGACCTTCATCGCGGCACTGTTCTTTACCTGTCACCTGTGCCGGGTCACTGCGGCGCAGCGGCTGCATCGCCGGCGTACGTGGTTCGCCTTGTTCTTCCTCCCGATTTTCCCGTTCGGGCACCGACAAGATTTCATGGCGTGCGCACATTGCGGGCAGACCACCGCCCTCTCTCGTGCCGATGCTGAACGTTTCGCTGCCGACGCCGCGCAGTACGAGGCGCAACGCCGAAGCACCGAAACACTCGGATGAAAATACCCACCGGCACGCCACGATCGACTGGACGCGCCCACGCTTCGACGGCTGGATTCGAGGGAGAAATTAGGGTGTCAGAACAGCTTTCGCTGACCGATATTCGGCGATGTGTTGTCGGTGAGCGGATCACGGGGGTCAGGCGCGTCTACTACGTTCTCGGAAATGTGATCCAGTCGTGGAACGGTCCGGTCGAGGAGACGGTTGCTGGTCGGGAGGCTTTCGTGTTCGACGCGGGCCCTGACGGGGAAGAATTGGTGTGCCGTGGAGGGCCGTGGCTCGACCCGTTCGAGGATGGGGGTGTCGGCGGCGATCGCGAACTCGGCGCTGAGAATGCGGGGTATGTAGCTGAATACGGAAAATGGACGGTGTTCGATGCGGGGGAGGATTCTGAGTTTCGGGCGATAGTAGGGCACAGGATCGAAGCGCTTACCGTCGACACTGGGGGACGGCAAACCTGTCACTGCAGTGTTCGATCTGGGTGATCGTAGTGTCGTGCTGGCGGCAATGGGAGACGAGCTGGTTACCACCGTGCGGGCGCGATGAAAACCGATGAAAACCTCTGCAGGCACTGGTGATCGAATTGTGAAACGCAATGTGCCTACTCGGCTACCGAATACGCTACCCGCAGTTCGGCGAACGATTCGCCTGAGCCGCGACGGAAAATGAGTGAAAATGCCGTCGACATCACTGCGCCGAACCATGATGGACGGACTGACCTTGAGAGCCATTTCGCCTGAGGGGCCGCCAGCAGCCGAAAGTGTCACCGCCGGTCTCGTTGTTCGTTCGCTGCAGTTACTTCACGACATCGACCCGGTCTTCGGTGTCGACCTCTATCAGTCGGTAGGCGACGATCTCCCCCGAGGCGACGGTCGAGCAGATACTCGACTCGAACGTTCGGCAGATCCTGGTGCCGCCGACGGAAGAATCGATCGAAACAGCATTGATCGAGAAGCGGCGATCACGCCACGCCACCGGTGGGATGTATCCACTCTCGCTCCCACAACACCTAAGCGTATACTCGAATGCCGGCGATATTCACGTGGTGGCCGGTTTCGGGGGCACTTCGGGGACGGGAAGTTTCATCTGCACTTTCGCCGACGAATCTCGGATCACACTGGCATTGAACCTCGTTCAAGGGCTGACTGATATCTGGGATGCCCCCACTGCGGTCCTCTACCGGCGAGTTGAGTCGCGGGTTCAGAGTTACGTGCCCGGCGGCGGTGCGACGATCGGCAGCTGCACCTATTTGGGTCAAGATTTCCCCGTCGACGAAACCCAGCTCCCGCCCACCGTGGAGGCATTTCCGTATCGGGACGGCACCGTGGTCATCGAGCGTGATCTGTCTGCGCCGTTGACTGCCGATGACATCCGCGGCATCCGTGCCGCGGCGGGCCTGCCCACCGAACGACGGGAAATCACGCTACCGAAAGGCTCACGGCTGGTGTTATAGATCTTCGTAGCGCTGAAGCGGGAGCTGCCCTGCCGGAACGACTCTCACCGCATGGCCGCAGATTGACGGACTTGTGAGGGACATCTTGAAGGGTGCGGTTTCGTGAGGGGTTCCATAGCGATCGCCATCAGGGTGGGGAACGGGGTCTTCAGAGGCAACGTATGGCCCGAGAACGCTGACGCGTTAACCGTTGTCGAATCCCCGATTCTTGTGATCTGACTCTCAAGTAAGTAGTGCCGGTTGCTACTTGTTTGCAGGATATCGTTGACTGGATGTCCAGAACCCGACAATCCGGGTTACACGTTGCGCGATGCGCGGCGTGGTGCAGCCACGACGAGGAGTCCACGATGAAGAAAGCACTCGCGGCGTTGGTGCTCACTGCGACAGGGCTCCTTCCCGCGGTGGCCGGCTGCAGCAGCAACGAAAGCGTGTCCTCCGCTATCTCGGAGTCGGACACACAGAGTTGCCGAGGTACCGAATTCGTCAGCGAACCAAAAGAAGTCGGACCACCGAAATGGTCTGTCCTCAAACCTGACGGCTGGACGCCGGGAGGGATTATTCTCCCCGGTATAGACGACATTCTCACCCTCCACACGCCGAAGACGGCTACCGCGCTCGGAACGATGGACTTCGCTGGATTCTCTGCGAAGAACGCGCCCGACCCCGATCTCAGCGCTGCCGATTTCCTGCAGATGGAAGTCGATGCCATGACCGCACCGGCCTCGGGCGCCGACAGAATAACGCGGCCCACCACAGTAGGTGGATACGAGGCCATGATCATCGAGTCCCGCCAGGAACAGTTCGAAGGCGTCTGGAGCCGCTCGAAGTCAACAGGCGTAGTAGTCCCTCGCACCGACGGCAAGGGATTGGCGATCGTCGTCTTGACCACCTCGACACCGGACGAGGCCGACCAGCAACTGATCGACGACGTCGAACAGCTTCACAGCACCATCAAGATTCTCTGAAAAGGGCGGCGACGATGTTCGACTTGATCGGTGAGCTGACATTCCCGGACACCACCGCTTTCACTGACGAGCAGCTCGACTTAGTGACTCGCAGCGCCGAAGCGGGCGCCGTCGGCGCCATGGTTACGGTGGCTGGGTGATGTGTTCGCGTGACGATTTCGGCGGGGGCGCAGTGTGTTCACCCGTGCAGCGGAGGCTGGTAGCTCCATCTCGATGTTCTGGATGGGTCTCATCTCGATGCGAGCAGATGACTTCGTCGCCGCGAGAACGTGGTTCGAAGCAGCGAACAATGCCGGAGATAGGCCCGCTCACGACATGATTCTTCGGCTACCGATGATGATGGTCAGCGACGACCCCGAGGTGACTCGGACCGAAGTCGGTGCGCAGCTTCTCGATACCGACCAACGCGCCGGGCTCGCGTGGTTGGAGAAGGCTGCCAGTGCCGGTCATATCCGGGCGGCGAACCTTTTGGGTGGGCATTTCATCAAGGCGCGTGTGCACGGCCGGGCGTGGGTGTGGTTGGAGAAGTCGGCCGCGGCGGGTAGTGGTGAAGCGATGTATCTGCTGTCGGCGTCGTATCTGGCAAGTGCGGACACGGAGAAGGGGCGGCGTTGGATGACAGCTTCGGCTGATGCCGGGTACGCGCGGGCTGAGCAGTTGATGAAGGAGAAGGGCTACCCCGCCCCTGGCTGGTAGCCACCATCGACGAAACATCCTTCACGTGAGTTGAATAGAAAGGACCGACAGGCATGGTGGATGAGACGGCGCCGATCGACTGCACCGCACTCCCTGCGGGCGAATCGCCGACGGACGAATCGCGGGGTACACGCTACTGCGCCGTCGATTTCTATGTCCCGCATGAGTTTTCCCCACCAGACCGCGGCAAGACCGGATTTCAATGAGCGCGGGTACCGGAATTGCAGGGCAATTCGAGTTTTCGCGATGACCACGTTCTTTGCCGTGGCCGCTGGTGCTGCGGCCGTGACGGCGATGATCGTCTCGACGCCGCCGGTGATGCACCGTCGCCACGCCGGATTGATCTACTGGTCTTTGTGGGTAGCGGCGATCGTCTTCCTGTGGCTCGCTGATACGCAGCGGTCGATCCTTGCCTACCTGGTGTTGGGTGGTTTCCTCGCGGTGTGGATGGCGTGGCGGTGGACTCCTTTCCCGACGAAGAAGCACCCCAACGGATTCGACTACGTCGACATGCTGTGGCTGACACGAATCATCGACCGGAACAAGCGGCCAGTGAACCGATACGACAAACCGGGCTACACGCGCACCGACCATCAGGTTCGAGGCACGCACCCGACGAAGGAGCCGCGCCATGACTGATCCGTACGAGGATCTTCCGGAGGCGCTGTATGGGCAGTGGGAGCGGCGTTGGGGTTTCACCGCATTTCTAGGCGTGATGATCATGAGCGTTATCGCTGGCGTCGGGGCGATCGTGATGTACGAGGCCACCTCCACAGCCCCGTACGCACTCGGTATCGCCGGCGCGCTGTGCGGCATCCTCGCCGGTGTTTCCATGTTGACCGTGGCGTCGCTGCGCCCGAGAGCGGCAGACGTATCCGGCGCGGTCGGCGGCGGCGGAACGTTCACTCTCACGGCAGCGAGGCAGTGGGCTGCGGCGGGCTGGCTGTGGTTGGCGATGCTCGGCCTCGGATTGCTGTTCCTCGGCATCGGCCTGACTACGCCAGCCGCGCCGACGCTGGTATCGGCCGAACCGATCTGGTGATCGGTTCTTTCAACACCAACTGGTGGATGGTGATGAGCGCGTTCTCCCTCGCGGTGAGCCCCTTCATCTCGCTGCGTACCTCGGCGCGTTCCGTGTATCGATCGATGACGACGGGATGCTGATGGAACTCGGCCGCGCCTATCGCGGCTACCTTCGCTGGCGTGACGTGCACACAGTTAGGCGTGCTGCGCGCGGACAGTACGCAATCGACATCATTCTCAAACCCGATGTCCGCGTGGAGAACACCTCACCCGGTTCGCCGCTCTTTCGCCTCGGGCCGGGAATCATCACCGAAGACTCACCCTTCCAGACCGGCTACGTGCACCTCGAGTGCGGCGGATGGACAGGCGCCGAGAGCACGCTGATCGAGGAGATCGTTCACCACGCACGCGCCGAAAACACAGAAACGTGGTCAGATGACAACCCCTGAACCCCACCCCTGCCGTCCGATATAGGAGCCGCAGTGGCCGCAGAAAGTGTACTGGCGTGCCGCCGGGTTCGCCCTAATCACGACGGCGTGCACCCCGGCGGACGTCTGCGCTTGCGGTCGCGGTGTCCTTCTCGCGGATTGACTACACGGGCGCATTGGCTGTCAGCTATTTCGGTCTGCTCGCGGTGATGGCGATCGGGTCGGCGCAGCTGTGGTAGATGGCGGGACTCCGATTCCTTGCGCGGCACCCACCCCTCTGGGTGCGCGTCGACGGCGCCGGGACGGTGAGTGTCGTCAAACCCCGAGTGCTCATTGTTCCGGCAGTCATCGCACTGTCAGGGTGTTTCGTGTGCTGCGCGGCACGGCTGCTGCGTCGCCGAGTGCGGATCGTTAAGCCGCGGTCCTCGACGGCTCGTTGCGGTAACGCGAGGGCCGGCCGTCGGTGCCGGTAAGCCGCCATGACCAGAGGGTGAGCCGGGTGCGCATTCCGTTGGCGTCGGCGAGGCTCCGGACGTCTGCGCAGGACTCTGCAAGGAGTCGCCGGAAATCGGGGTTGCGCATCGAGAGGTCTCGCGCAGAACATTGCGGGGGATGCCCAGCAACGTCGCGTCCTGCCGGCTCGGGACGACGATGGCCCAAAACCCTATGCGCATGACTACGGGCATGGTGAGGCCGAGTGCGAGGCGGTTGAATCGGCTCATGCGCGGAGCGTGATGGCGTAGCCATGCATGGGCGAACCCGATGTGACGTGCTTCCTCGGCGAGATGGATCTGCATGATGCGGTCGGTGAGCGGGTGGATGCCACCGCCGCGCATGATGCTCTTCTGGATGTGGTCGATGGGCTCCTCTCCAGCGAGGATGATTTGAAAGAAGAAACTGGGCCACAGCGATCCGAGCGAACCGACGAGGGGGAAGGCCTTGACAAGCCACGTTGGGGCACCGTGTACCTCCGGAGCCACGCGGTTGGTGAACTCCTGAAACATTTGGATGTGGTGTGTCTGTTCGGTGAGTTCGTGCATGAAGTAGCGGAATTCGGGGTTTTCGTTCGCCAGGCCCATCAAGAACTGGGTTCCGCCGAGAAGGAGTAGTTGCTCGAACTGGGAGCCGGTCTTTGTTATAGACGCGAGTCGAATCCGGGCGACTCGCCGTTGTTCCTGGGTTGGGAGCGTGCGGTACCAGTCGGTGTGGGACAAGGGGTCGACCGCGGGGAGTGTCCATCTCGGGTCGTCCGCGGGGGCGGCGAATTCGGGCGAGTTCCAGGCGATGTCTTTGAACGCCTCGAAGTGGAGCCCTGTCGAGGATGCCTCGGACAGTGTGCGCAACGTGTCGTGGTAATTGCGGCGTTCGGTGACGGTATTGCGCCCCGTAGTTGGGCGGACAGATGCGCGTTACGCCGCGTGCGGCGAAGTGTGAGGAACTGCATTTCGGGCTCCTTTGTGGCATCTATCTCAGATGACCTCACAGTAAACTATGTGTGACAGCGCGTCCACAGTAACTGTATGGGTTTGCACGTCAACGGGGTAGGCGCGGAAGTGCGCAAGGGGATACTCAACATCACGCCATGAGCACGCGGCTCTCGACGTTGGATGGTGGTGTGGTTCCTGCTGTCGAGACGAGGGTGCTGGACGTGGCTGACGGTGGCACGTTGGGGCGGTGTGTGCATCCGCCCACCTATGCGGTGGGATGGGCCAAGGACGAGGCTCTCGCGATCTCGTCACGGTCGGTGTCCCCGCTTGATTGGGTCGGAACTCACCGCGCCGAACTCGTGCCCCTGCACCGCGACGACACCCGAGCAGGCGCAGACAGTTGATCATGTGGATCGGCTCGCACGTCTTTCGTCATGCGACGGGGATCCGATAGCCCGTGGTTTGTTGCCGGGATAGCGAGCGGTAGCAGTCGAAATATCTCACCGGTAACTTCAAGTCATGCCAGTTCTATTTCTAAGTGACTGTGCAACAATCAGTTTCGATGGAGATCGCCATATAAATTGAAATTCTGGGCGAAAATGCACGACGACCAATGGCTCTGGCAGGGGTAACCGTGCGCGTCACCGATGCCGGCGGAACCAACAGCGTCGAGATCGACATGCTCGTGACGACGCCATCATCGAAGTGCCGTCGGTCGGTTGAGACTTGTTCAGCGCCGAGCCCGCAAGAGCGGAGTTTGCTTTAGTGTGGGTGTTGCTGTCGCGGCGCGCCGTCCTGTGGGTGGCAGGAAGATTCTGGTCGACGTGTTCGGCGGTACCGACGACGAAGCGGTCCAAGCCGGAACGCGTTGGGCTGTAGACGTACTGGCGGCAGAGAGAAATTCTGCTTCGGAGCAACTTTGTCCGCGTTACGTGAGTTGCGTCGGGCTAATCGGGCGTTGTCGCTTATCGGTGTCAAGGTTCTTCTGGATCAACTTCTGCCACCTCGCTAGCGCAGTCGCGGAGCGCTATCACCGAAACGCCAGCGACCGGGGCCTGGCACTGCTGAATGCACGGAAAGGGTCGGCGAGCACTTTGTTCACCGGCCCTATGAGTGAAGATAGTCCTGGATCACCACTCCTGAATGATGTCGACGGTGCTCGTCCAGATCGCAGGATTGTTGACCGTGAACCTACATCAAATCAGGACGGCATCTCCGGGCGGCTGTGAGGTTCGGGGACGCGTCGGGGTGGCGGCTTCCTTTGAATGGGCTCTGTCTTGCGGGTGAGGCGGTGTAGGCGTTTTCGCGGGTTACCGAAAGATCATACTTTGGTACGCTCAAAGTATGACCACGAAATTTACGATAAGTCTGCCTGACGAGGATGCGCACGTACTCGACGAGTATGTGCGTGATCACGGACTTCGTGGCCGGTCGGCGGGAATTCGAGCAGCGCTCCGCTTACTCTCTACGTCCGGACTCGAACATGATTACGCTGCAGCCTTTGCTGAAGGTGACGTAGATGAAGTGTGGGACGTTGTCACGGCAGACACCGAATGATTCGTCGCGCGCACATTCACTGGGTGGATATGGATCCCGCGCAGGGCAGTGAAGCGGCGAAACGGCGACCGGCGGTGGTGGTGAGCAACGACCGGGCCAACGCTACTGCAGAAAATTTCGGCAGGGGTGTGATCACTGTGGTTCCGTTGACTACCAATACGGCGCACGTGTTTCCGTTTCAGGTGATTGTCGAGTCCGGCGAGTCAGGTCTGGCGCGAGCGTCGAAAGCGCAAGCGGAGCAAGTGCGTTCGGTATCGGTTCGGCGTCTGGATGCTGAACCTGTCGGCAAGGTCGGGATGGAGACTTTCGCCGCTCTCGAGGATGCGCTGCGGTTGCACCTCGATCTGCAGTAGCGGGGTGCTGTGGGACCGGGTGATCACCTCGATCCTCGGGCTGCGGGTGCCGAAGACCCTACGTGGTCTGCTTTGCCACTCGCTACTTGTTTCCGGGCCATCGAGGCAGTGAGAGTGCGTCTGACGAGCGGCAGGACGACGCGGCTTGCTGGTAATTTGTTTCGATACAGCGAACGAACCGCAGGGTGGAACGTCTAAGGTGTGCTGGTCCATCCGGCCAGAAACTCCTCTGTCGAACGGAGGAGAGTGATCGAGAGGCCGTGCATGTCCAATGCAGTGACGAATGAGTCTGCGATCACACGATCCAACTCGATGCCGGAAGCTGTGAGGGATTTCTTCAATTCCGCAGTAGCAATGGATAATTCGAGACCATGAGTGGCGCCCAATCCGTTGACTATCGCGATCACACCATCCCCACGTTTCGCCCCGATGGCCGCGAGTACCGGCGCGGACAATTGCGCGACGAGTTCAGTTTCGGGAACTGTCGGACGCGTCTCACGTCCACGCTCGCCGTGGATTCCGACGCCGAACTCCATCTCCCCCGGCGCCAGTTCGAATGACGAACGATCTTGTCCTGGAGGCGTACATGAACGGAAAACTGCACCCAACGTCGCCGATGCCGCCACCACCCGGTGCCCCAGCGATTCAGGGAACGTCGCAGTCGGCGTCTCTACGCAGGCCCGACGACGCATCCACCAGCCGAAACGGCCAGTAGACAAGCAGCCGTCGACGACGGCACAGAAATAGTGATGACTTGTGGCCAGGCCCCGACTTGGCCGAACATGGTTAGGCACAGGCCTCGCGTGTGAGGTACGAGAATGAAGGAGCCCTCATATGCGCCGAACGACCGAAGTCGCAGAGTTCCTCGACATCGCACTACGCGGCCGGATCGACACCGTCGCTGAACTTGCAGCAGTGATAGGCGGCAGTGTGGATGCGACCGAGCGTGAAGTCTCGCGACTCGAGGAGCTTGGATTCCTCTCCCTCACAGACGGAGTCATCACCTACCGGCGGCCCGCCGACAGTATCGCCGACGTCACTCGCCGAATCCTTACCGGGCTGTCGCACGATCTCGAGACGAGCATCGCCGAAACCCAAGGAATACTCCGAACACTTCCGAAGCTCCTTCGAGCTTGGGAGCACGGCGATACCGACGTCCACGGCCTGCCCATCGAGGTGATGCACGGCCCGTTTGCAGCCCCGGACATGTACCGGTTGCAGGCCGCACGCTCTAAGCCCCGTACCTCCTACGCCTGCATGCCCGACACCGCACCGCTGTACAAGGTCCTGCGCGATGCCGACTACGGCTCGTACTGGGACGACAACTCCGGACCCGACCACGACATCCGCCTGTTGGTCAGCACCGTTGATGCGAATACCGAATTGGGGCGCAACCAGATCGCGCACGAAATCAACGCGGGCTCCCAGGTTCGGATGCACTCGAACCTGCCGAGCTTCTTCTGGGTGCTCGACCACTCGAGCATCGGCATCCCGTTCACCTGGGGAGAAGCCTGGCCCAGCAGCGTCATGTCCATCCAGTCGCCGACGCTCGCGGAACTCATGACCTGGATCTACCACCGCCTTTGGGAAGAGGCGGTACCCGTCACCGGACTCAACCACACCTGGGAGCACCCGTGGGATCCCATCCTGCGACTGATGAACTCGGGGATGACGATGGAATCCGCGTCGACGGCCCTGGGATTGACCGCACGGACGGGCCGACGTCGGGTCTCCGACGCCATGCGTCACTATGGCGTCACCAGTCAATTCTCACTCGGCGCAGCCTGGACCACCTCGCGGAACTCCCAGCATGCCTCAGCAGCGACGCGCGCCTGACTCACACGTACAGGATTAGGGCGGGCACCGGTTCCACCGGACACGCCTGGACAGGTGGGCGCCGTCCAGCGCGGCAGAGGCCCTACGGACGTTTCCGGTACTGTTCAGCGGTCAGGGCAGGCCCGACTGGGCCAGCCAACTACGCTGCTCGTCGAAAGCGGCTGCTGGCCGGTTCCTGCATGGTCGCCAGTGATTGCGCCCATCACGAGCCGAAAAGCGCTCGACCCGCCCGGAGGCGCTGGACCGGAAGACTTCAACTGCGAGGTGCGATAATTACACTTATCGACGCCTACCCACAGAAATCAGTGAGTGACTTTGTGGGGGAGCGGAATCGCTCATTTCTGCAGCCAGTTTCACGCCGGGCCCCCGGCGATCACTGACCAGGCTCTGGTGCTCGGTGGCTCGCCACTCAGTTGCGGGGCAGTGCACGCGAGAGTTTGCCGATCGAACAGGTGATCCTGCGCGCTCGGACCGGGCCTTCGGCCGCCACCCACCACTGAAGTCACCTCTGAAGAATCACCGTCATCTATCTCTGAAGATCACAACCTCCTGTCATCGGATCGGGGTGGGGGAGTGACGGTGTCTCGGCGTCCGGTGTCTCAGAAACGGCCTTGGTCTCAACGGGTCAACGCATCACTACTGCTGAGGTGATGCGCGATCGTGAAAGCATGTATGGGCAGCAAGGCGCTCGGATTCACAGTGGAACAGGAGAACCTGATCTGGGATCTCCACCGCTGTGGAGAGTCGCTACGAGAAATCGAGCGGATCCTCGGAGAAACAATGCCTCGAATTCGACGCTTCCTACGGGAGTCCGGAGGTATCCGACCGGTCCCACGAGCACGGCGGGCCGGTCACATCACCGCAGCCGAAACAGAAGAAGTTTCGCGAGGAATCGCCGCCGGCGACAGTGCTCGGACGATCGTCGAGTCACTCGGAAGATCCCGTCCGCGATTGCACGCGAGATCGCCGGCAACGGGGCGCGAGAACTACCGGGCGGTCGAGGCCGATACCGCAGCCAATGTCCGCGCTCGCCGGCCCAAAATCTCGATCCTGTGCGGTCGGTCGATTCTACGGACCGTCATCGCGGACAAACAGATCTCCGTCTGACTTCGGCGCGAGTACCCGACCGATCCGCAGATGTGGTCCTCACTCGATACGATCTACCGTTGTCTCAACATAACGTCACGGAAAGTGTTCGACAGCAATGCATTTCACGAACTTCGGGCCTATCGTTCGATGCTCGATCTCAGAAAGCGTCGAGGCTTACCGCGCCAGGGCCGGTTCGGTCCGGTCTGTCCTGGAGGATCGAGGTTGGGCGGATACCTGTACGTCGGATTATCAGTAGGTGCCGTGGTGGCAGAAGGAATTCTGCGAGGTACCGCCATCCTCAAATCCAAGTTGCATTCCTACGCGGCGGTCGCCGACTTCCCGCTGACGAAACTATCACTTGGAGAAAACATTTCGGTGATCACCCTCGATGCCCAGGTTGGACTGGCTGCGATCAACCAAGACGGATCGTTGGTCGGGTGCACGTGGCGAGACTACCGGGGTTCGCGTGTGACCTGGCACGGACATCTTGGTGGGGACACCGGATGCTTTGGGTGTCCGATACCCCCGCTGACACGGCAAGGACGAACGTGCGGTCATGCTCGGCGACCGCCGTAACTCGCTGCCCGTCGACATAACGGACACCAGTGATCTCCGTGCTGGGGATGGGGACTGGACCTGGTCCGCCGGACCCTCAGGCTTGGATTCGACCTGGATAGCCTGATTACTCTCCGCTGGTCACAGATGGAACAAATGTCGCACGCGTATTTTTCGGGAAATCGGGGACAGTTGCGTTGTTTGTCTGGAAACCTTCGGCTTCTTCGACTGCGGCGAGCGCGACTACATCATGCTGTTCGCGTCGAAACTCGACCTAATTCTGGAGGAAAACAATAGCGAAAAGCAGTTTTTGACGGCACTCTGAAGTCAAATATGGCGACTCCACAAAACTCGGGGCACATCAAAGTCTCCGGACTCGCCGGTGCGATTCAGTCCGGTATGACGTGGAATCGTCTGTTTGGTGTGGACCGGTCATCGCGACCTTCCATGATCTGGCGGATGGTTCACTCCGTGCACCATCGAGATCGTTCCGGAGATGAGAACCGTACCTGGTGTGCGCAGATCGCGCGTATCGATCGGGACGTGGACACTCGCCCTCGCCTCGGTCAACACCGTTGTCGGCCGGGTTCGGGACTGCCCCCGGTTTGGTTGACATCTGACCTGTGAAGATCAGTCTTCACGGTGAAAGGATGTACATCATGCCGAAGCCGTTCCCCGAGGAGTTCCGCCGCGACGTGGTCGCGGTCGCC